>Ga0207747_1000344_pt1 | contig 56669 bp, 51 predicted proteins | sample HigsolmetaGSP11D_FD_184839 | JGI IMG/M metagenome (GOLD analysis project Ga0207747, IMG submission 184839) | High solid enriched microbial communities from the Joint BioEnergy Institute, USA - SP1-1-D (SPAdes) | ecosystem: Engineered > Bioreactor > SSF (Solid state fermentation) > Aerobic >...
TATGCTTCCTGGCAAATACACCAAGCCCCTTGATATGATCCGAATGCTCATGGGTCACCAGGATGCCGTCGATCCTCGCCCCGTCGCGTTCTCTGGCAGCCAACAGCTGATCAATCTTCCTGGCGCTTAAGCCCACGTCCACCAGAAGTCTCACTTCATGATTCTCCACGAGCAGCGCGTTGCCGGTTGAACCGCTCGCCAGCACTGTAAAACGTAATCCCATCTACTCTATCCCCTTAGTTGGCAGCTCTACTGATCCATTAATGGCATGTACATAGTACATTTCATGGTCACTAGTCATAATACGCCATGTCGGAGCCAATACCTGCGTCTCCGAGTTGAATATTTGTCCGTGATAACCGAGTTGCACATCCGTAATAACAGACCCCGGCCGCATATAGTTCTCTACCAGCCGTCCGATCGCCAGATAGGCAGAGAGCACCCTCTGTTCCGTCGTCTGGTCGTCGCTCTCCTGGATCTCCACATAGTTCTGCTTGTACGACACGATCTGCTGCAGCTCGGTCTTCAGCTCGAGCCGCACATCGAACATCGGATACCCGTTCGCGAGCTGATGCAGAACGACGATGCCAGAACCGCTGGTGAACGGATCATACCGATATTCATCCACATTCGGGATGTAATCGTCCAGCACGGACCAGACCTCGCTTCCCGTGATCGCTATATTGTAAGGGACCGGACGGTCAAGCTCCACTTGTTTGCCCATGATGCCCTCTTCACCGAATGTCACCGTAATCTCATTCATCCTCGGGGTTTCACCCGGAATGACGGCATCTACCGTGATATTCTTGCTGGCTGCGGTCGACATGACTTCCTCAGCGATCAGTTCGATCTCACTGCTGTCATCAGGCAGCTTGAACTTGCTCAGCCACAGTTGATACCCGAGCAGCAGATTCAGCATGAGAAAGGCCAAGATCAAGATCGTTTTCGCGCGCCCCCACTCCATCGAACAACCCTCGCTTCATCCACAGCAGCCTCTTGTGCGCTGTCAGTATAAATACTCCTTCGTCCCGTTCGTGTACTCGACTACCCACACTGGCGTGAGTTCGACATATTCTTCATGCAGCATCGGTCTGTACGCAGGATAGATGTTTTCCATTACGACGAGACTCTCATAGCTCTGCACGATCCCGAGCAACTGTTCTCCGCCGATGAGTCTCGCTTCCTCTCGCACGATGCCGGCTTCGAGCAAGATCTTGCTTCTCTCATAGAGATTAACGATCTCGTTATTCATCACAACCCGGATCACGCCAAACGGCTGCTGATGCAGATCAACGATCGGATATTGCCCGTAATATTGGCGGAATATATATTCCTGATCGCTCAAGGTCGCATAACGCTCGATGCGGAAGCTTCCATTCCAGCCTCCATGCTGGTTGACGAATTGCACAGCCGCGAGCAGATGATTCGGCCTGTCCGTTGCCGTTTCGGCAGGAGCGATCGGGTCGGAATAGCTGATCCATTCCCGATCGTGATAGATTTGCAAGCCGCGTTTCCCATCGGTGTAGATCTCCGTGCCGTCTCTCTCCATCAGCTTCCTCGTAATCCCCGGATTCACGAACAGGTTGTTCTGCAGCTGTTCCGCCGTGAACGTATCATACCTCACCCTGAGCTGCACCATATCCAGATCCGTCTGCGGCAGATACAATACTCGGCCGCTGTTGCCAACCGGCAGAGTCATGTACTTCGGCTGATACTGGACGCCGAAGCCAACGAATTGCTCCACGTCCTTGCTCGTCAAGTCCGCTCTCGTCACTTCATAGATCGTATTGTCCTGCGTGTTGAAGAAGAAGGTTCGTACCTCTTCTCCCGACTCATTGGTGGTAATCCATATTTTGTCGAAGGTTTCATGCTCATCCGGGAAACCGCCCTCGATCTGCATGATCGAATCCAGTATAGACGCCGGCACCTGCTCATTGAAACGGATCTCGACGCCTCTGTATTGCTCGCGCAGCAAGTCCCAGTCTACCGATCGGCGATCGATCTCGCGGAAGCCGCCGAAGCTCCGCACACTGACCTTCTCGAATATTTCCTTGTAGAATACATTCTTCGGATGCAGAACCACATGCTCGCCAGCTCCAAGATGCAGTACGATATCATTCGGATAGATGAGCTCCTGAGCTTCCGCTCGCGTCCCGATCAATTCCGGCTGAATGTACTCCGTATCTTCCACCCATTCATAATACGCCTTGCCATAAGCCAGCATGTAGGTTTGAACGAGACTGCCAACCACCAGGATGAACAGCAGCACGGATTTCAGCTTTTCCTTCATACGGTCGCTCCCTCCTCCTGATACAGAGGTAGCGTGAAGACGACCTGCGTGCCTTTGTTAATCTCCGAATCGATTTGAATCGTCCCGCCGTGTGCTCTGATTATTTCCCGGGCAATAGACAGGCCAAGGCCTGTTCCGCCCATGTTTCTGGAGCGCGCCTTGTCCACGCGGTAGAAGCGGTCGAAGATTCGATCCAGATGCTTCGATGGAATGCCGATCCCGGTATCCTTCACCGAGATTTCGACATATTCCTCATCCCTCTGCCGCGCTTCCACATCGACGCGGCCGCCAGCATAGGAATATTTGATCGCGTTTGAGATCAGATTGTCCAGCACCTGATCGATCTGGTCCGGATCGCAGGACACCTTCGGTATGCCCTGCTCCACATGCAGACCGATGCCGATGTCACGCTGCTGCAACTGGAAGGAGAAACGGTCCACGACCTCCTCCAGCATCGTTTCGATCTCAACAGGTTCCCTCATCATGATCGCCTGATGCGAGTCGAATCTCGACAGATGCAGCAGATCCGTCACGAGGCGAATCATCCGCTCCGATTCGGTGCGCGTCACGCCGATAAATCTCCGGGCGAGTTCGGGGTCCTCCAGCGCCCCGTCCTCCAATGCCTCGAGATAACTCTTAATGGTCGTAAGCGGAGTTCGCAGCTCATGCGACACATTCGCCACGAACTCGCGGCGCGAGCTCTCCATCTTCTCTTCTTCCGTCACATCATGCAACACAGCGATCAAGCCGGTCATATCCTGCCCTCTGCGGCGGATCGTCGAGAAGTTCACCTTGACCTTGATGACCTCTCCGTCACCGCCTTCTCTCTGAAGCATGAGGCTGCTGTCAGCACCGGTCGCCTTCTGCTCCAGCTCGCCTGGATCAATCCCCAGTACCTCCGAGATCGACATGCCCATCGCTTGCTCATACGTCAAACCGAGAATCTGCTGCGCCCGTCGGTTCATGACGATCACTTTGCCAGAATCGTCCGTTGCGATCACGCCATCGCTCATATTCGACAAGATCGACGCCAGTCGATCCTTCTCCTCCTCGTTGGACGCGAGCGCCTCGCGAAGCCGCATGCTCATATAGTTGAAGGCATCGCCCAACTGGCCGATCTCGTCATGGCTCTGCACCACCACATTGCGGCTGAATTTGCCCTCAGCCAGCTCCGTAGCCTGCTTCGTGATCTCCTTGATCGGCTTCGTGATCGTGTTGGACAGGATGATGCTGAGCAGCACCGTCATCGCAAGCGCGATCAACGTGCCATACATAAAGAAACCGCTGATATTGTTGATCGTCTCGAACTGATCTTCCATCGACACGACCATGTAGACCGCTCCGACAACCTGGCCTCCGTCGCCAACGCGTATCGCAATGGTCTTCTTCCGTGTGCCGCTGGAGTCGATGATCTCCTTCTCGTTCAAGCGAATGCCTTGCAACGCCCGCGTCACTTCCGTCTGGGAATTGCGTTGGCCGATGATCGATCTGGGCAGTTGCGACGAAGCGCTGACGACGATGCCCGTTGCGTCGATTACCTGAATCTCCGCGCCGCTGATCGTGTTCAGGTTGTTAATGATCGCATCCAGCTCTTGCTGGATCTGCTGATCGTTCAGCACATCCGATCCAGGCGCAAGATAGGGTTCCACATAATTGGCGAGGATCGCAGCCTGATTGCGCAGCGACTCGGAGAAGTTGTTCAGGAAGGAGTTCTCCAGCGTCCGCAAGAAATAAACCCCGATGAGCTGCATCGCGAACAGAATCAGCAGCATGAAGATGACGATGATCTTGAACTGAATCGTCTGAAAGATACTGGTCCTCCGCATCGTCATCCACCGGCTTTCGGATTGCGCAACATATAGCCGAGACCACGCCTTGTCATGATGTACTCCGGCCTGCCAGGATCATCCTCGATCTTCTCGCGCAGCCGGCGAATCGTCACATCAACGGTACGCACATCTCCGAAATATTCGTACCCCCATACGACCTGCAACAGATGCTCGCGAGTCATCACCCTGCCGTTGTTGCGCACAAGATAGAGCAGCAGTTCAAATTCCCGATGCGTCAGGTCAAGCGGAATGCCGTTTTTGTATGCCATATACGTGTCGACGTCAACCAGCAGCTCATGGACTCGCAGTTGCGAATGTTGCTGTTCTGCTGCAGCACTCGCTGTCTCCTTCGCCTTGTTCTGCCTGCGCAGATGCGCCTTCACGCGCGCCAGAAGCTCACGCGTGCTGAATGGCTTGGTCACATAATCGTCTGCCCCCAGCTCCAAACCGAGCACTTTGTCCAGTTCCGTATCCTTGGCGGTCAACATGATGATCGGGATGTTGGACTGCGACCGCACCTCACGGCATACATCCATCCCGTCTTTGATCGGCAGCATGAGGTCGAGCAGGATCAGGTCCGGTTTCACGGTAAATGCCAGCTGTACAGCTGTTTCTCCATCAAATGCACAGACGACTTCGTATCCTTCTTTCTCCAGGTTAAACTTCAAAATATCCGCAATCGGATGTTCATCATCAACGACTAGTATCTTCCCCATCGAGACCACCACACGTACACCTGCCCCCGAATTGATCTCTATCTAAATCTCTGTACATCTTCTCTCATATTAACATATTATCATAAGCTCGTTTGATATATGGTTTGTTTTTACATAAAATGATGATCATCTCCAAGACAGAAGAGACCCGTTCCCGGCATATGCATGCCGATAGAATCGGGTCTCTCACAATAGACCATATTAATTCAGATAGCTTAACGGATTCTGATGTTGACCGTTCTTGCGAACTTCGAAATGCAGATGAACGCCCGTAGAATGGCCGGTGCTGCCCATGATTCCGATCTGGTCACCCTTCTGAACCACATCGCCCTTCTTCACGCTGTACGATTTCAGATGGGCATAGACGGTCTCATATCCGTTGCCATGATCGATGATGACCACATTGCCATAACTGCTCTGCGTACCGGCGAAGGTGACCTTGCCGTTATCCGCTGCCTTGATCTTCTTATCCGATGATGTGATGTCGATGCCGCGGTGCGTAGTTCCCCATCTGGCGCCGTATTTGCTTGAGATCTTCGCATTATTCACCGGCCAGCTGAAGCTGCCTGTGCCTACGCCCTTCACGACCATGGTGCCGCGCTTGACGATCGCCTTGACAGGCTCCTGCAGCACGACCTCATCGATCAGTTCCTCGTTCGACATCTCGCCGTTCAGCTTGGTCACGAGATAGGTGACTTTCTTGAGCCCATCTTGCCCTTGCTGCACGACCTTCGTCGTCCCCTTGCGCATCGTATCATCGTTGATATATTCCGTCTCATAGCCGATCGGGATCTCTTCCACCACGATCTCCTCGGTGCGCACCGTCAGATCCGGCTGCAGCACCGTCAGATCCAGCTCATCGCCGATCTGAAGGAAATCACCCTCGATCCATGGATTGCGTTCGTAGATCAGCTCTGCGGTCAGATCAAACTTGCGGGCGATGCCCAGGATCGTATCGCCTTCCCGGACGATATACTTCGTCGGTTTGACCCCGCCTGTCTGGATGCGTTCCAACACGGCATCAGCCGATTCGATCACATCCGGCTCCGTCTCGATCGTCTTCGTCTCTACCTCTTCCACAAACCCGACAGACTGCAGTTCTGCTTGTCCAACTTCCGGCTCCGCGGCTACGGACAAGATCTGAACTTCGCCAGAACGCTTCTCTTGTTCAGATATGTACTGGCTCTGCACTTGCGCCAGCAGCTGGTCTGCTGTCTCCTGATCCTTCACTATGGCATATACTTCGCCGTCGATGATCAGTTCCACGCCGATCGCCTTGGCGGACAGATGATCCTCAAGCGCGGTTACGGCTGCCTCATCGTCGAATTCGCCCTTGAACTTCGTCTCCGTCTGATAGGAGATCTGGTTCGAGTTCACGACCATGTGCACGTCAGGATTCGCAGCAACGATATCCCGGGTCTTCTCGATGACGAACTGCTCTACAACCGACGGATCACTGACTGTACCGATATGTTTATCTGCAAAGTATACATGGTATATTTCGATTGTATTTGACTTGACGTAATAATGTCCTGCCACCGTCAAACCGCCAAGCAAAGCTAGAGCGGCGACGCCCTTGGCAACGTTCTTGATGATCGGCATCTTGTGCCGTCTCAATCCGTCTGCTGCTGCTGTTGCCACGGATTTGAGCTTTGTGGTCACAGCACCAGAGCGGATCTTTCCCCATAAATCCTTCATGCCCGTCCCCCGTAAACTATTGTGTATGATCTATCAGCCAGACATAGCCCGGATTTCTCCTGTTTTCTACTTTACCACAGCTATTAGACTTTTTTCAACGTTAAAACGCTTACATGAGGATTTGTGTACGAATTATTCATATTTTTGGAGGATACTGGCCAGTTCGCTCATCTCTTCCTCTGTCAGATATCGACTTAGAATCTCATAGATCTGTGCCGACTCGTCTGCTGTCAACCCTTCTTCGAACAGATAGGACAGATTCTGATATTCATCCTGTGGAAGCTTAGCCATCACGATCGAGAATATCGCCGTCTTGTCCTCCTCTGACATGCTGTCCTGCCACCATACCAGCTCATCGGATGACAACACCTGCTCTTCGCCCGACATGCGATCTTCTTCCAGCAAATACCCGAACACCGGAACCGCATCTGACTGCCCGCCTGCCTCGTCATCTTCCATCAGTCCATGCTGGGGCTCCGTCGGGCTGAACGGTTCGCTCCCCTCTGTTAGGGCCGATTCATCCGTTTCATCGCGCCCTTCTGACAACAGAGACTGCTTGTCATCCCCCGATTCCACGAGACGCTCAAACGGCGACTGAGCCATCCGGTCACTAGACCTAACGCCTCTCATATGCAAGAGCCAATCCTTAAACTGTGCTCGTCCGACCTCATCTGCCAGACCAAGCTCAGCGACCCACCTGTTCATATACATCTCGACCATATTCCACGTTAACATGACGGTTAAACTGCTGATGATCAAGACGCGGCAGAGACTTCTCACGATCCAACCGGTCCAACCTTTAAACAAAGATTACTCACCTCTTCTGCTTAGTCGTTCGCTACCGAACATTACCATTATTGCCCAGAGGCAAACATTCATAACCTTCCTTCCTGTGCAGATGAATCACTGAACACATCAAATAGGCCAATCGGACATGCCGGTTGGCCTGACATATACGAAGAGGCTGCCAGCAAGCAGCCTGGCAGCCTCTTCACAGACAAGTTATCATTCGGTTCTATACATAGATCGGGCGAACGAGATTGGTCTGCTCACGGTTCCGTCCGACCGAGAAAATGCTGATCGGCACGCCAGTAAGCTGCGAGACGCGCTCCACATAATGCCTTGCATTGGCAGGCAGCTCATCGAGCGACTTCACATTGCTCAGATCCTCGCTCCAGCCAGGCATTTCCTCATAGATCGGCTCGCATCTCGAGAGCAACTCCAGACTCGCCGGATAGGACTCGATCGTCTTCCCATCGATCTGATAAGCCGTGCAGATCTTCACGGTCTCCAGTCCGCTCAGCACGTCGAGCGAATTGAGCGACAGGCCGGTGATGCCGCTCACTCTGCGTGCATGGCGCACCACCACGCTGTCGAACCAGCCGACACGGCGCGGCCGTCCTGTAACCGTTCCGTATTCATTGCCGCGTTCGCGGATCCAGTCGCCGAGTTCGTCCTTGAGCTCCGTCGGGAATGGGCCGTCACCGACGCGTGTTGTATATGCCTTGGCAACGCCGATGACTTGATGGATCTTCGTCGGGCCTACGCCGGAGCCGATGCACACGCCGCCGGCGCTCGGATTGGAAGACGTCACATACGGATACGTTCCGTGGTCGATATCCAGCATAATGCCCTGCGCTCCTTCGAACAGGACGCGCTTGCCCTGGTCGATCATGTCATTTAACACGACCGATGTGTCCGTCACATACCTGCGAAGCACTTCCGCATAGCCGAGATAATCGCGCAGCACTTCTTCGATATCGACCGGCTCGCCGCCATAAACTTGCTGGATCAGCTTGTTCTTCTCGGCCCCGATCGCGCGAAGCTTGCGTTCGAACACGTCAGCATCCATCAGATCGATCATGCGAACGCCGTTGCGCGATGCCTTGTCCATGTAAGCTGGACCTATCCCCTTCTTGGTCGTGCCGATCTTGTCATCGCCCTTGCGCGCTTCCTCAAGCTCGTCAATCACCAGGTGATAGGGCATGATCAGATGCGCCCGGTCGCTGATATACAGATTATCTGTCGAGAAGCCGTTTTCGTGTATATAATTGATTTCTTCGATTAATGCTTTAGGATTGATGACCATGCCATTGCCCATGACGCATATTTTGTTGGAATAGAAAATACCAGAGGGGATCAGCGTCAGCTTATACTTCTTGTTATTGATCAGGATCGTATGGCCGGCATTGTTGCCACCTTGGTAACGGGCGATGACTTCTGCGCTTTCCGCCAGGTAATCGGTAATCTTCCCTTTGCCTTCATCGCCCCATTGGCTGCCAACTACGACTACAGTAGACATTCCTCAATTCCCCCGTTCGCATGCACATCGATGCACGCCAATATTCCTGCGGACTTTATCCGCAGCATTATTAGTGTAGCAGTCTGATATAGCGAAGTCAAACAAATATCCGAACGATCTCGCTGGCAATGGCTTGATCGTTCGGATTATTGACGAATCTTCCTTACATTCCTGATACTGCAGCCTCCTGATGCGTTCTCTCCAGATTCACGAACTTGTTGAAGTTCTTCAGGAAGGCCAGCTCCACAGTGCCAACCGGACCATTCCGCTGCTTGGCGATGATGATCTCGATGATGTTCTGCTTCTCGGAATTCTTGTCGTAATAATCATCCCGATACAGGAACGCCACGATGTCGGCGTCCTGTTCGATCGAACCGGATTCGCGAAGGTCGGACATCATCGGCCGCTTGTCCTGCCGCTGCTCGACGCTGCGGCTCAGCTGCGAGAGCGCGATGACCGGAACCTCCAGCTCACGGGCGATCTGCTTCAGCGTCCGCGAGATCTCGGACACTTCCTGCTGGCGGTTCTCTCCCGGCTTGCCCCGGCCCTGGATCAGTTGCAGATAATCGATCACGATCAGGCCCAGGCCGCGCTCCTTCTTGAGCCGGCGGCACTTGGCCCGGATGTCAGCGACCGTGATCGTCGCCGAATCATCGATGAAGATTGGCGCCTCGGCCATCGCGCCGATCGCCATCGTCACCTTCTCCCAGTCATCAGGCTCCAGGTAGCCGGTACGCATGCGCCCGGCGTCGACGTTGGCCTCCGCGCAGATCATCCGCTGCACGAGCTGCGCCGCCGACATTTCCAGACTGAAGATCGCGACCGTCTCCTTGGCCCGCACGCCGACGTTCTGCGCGATATTGAGCGCAAACGCCGTCTTCCCTACGGAAGGACGGGCGGCGACGATGATCAGATCGCTGCGCTGGAAACCGGACGTCATCTTGTCCAGATCGATGAAGCCCGACGGAACCCCGGTAGTACCGCCACGATTGGAATGCAGGAACTCGATGCGTTCGAACACTTCCATCAGCGCATCCTTGATCGGCACGAAGCCGGTATGCTTGCGGTTCGAGATCTCGAGGATGCGGCGTTCCGCCTCGCTCAGCAGATCGCTGACATCATCCGTACCGGCATAGCCATGCGATACGATCTCCGTTGCTTCGCGGATCAGGCGACGCAGCATCGACTTCTCTTCAATGATCGCCGCATAATAATCGACGTTGGCGGCTGTCGGAACCGCGTTCGCCAGCTCGGTCAGATAACTGACTCCGCCAACTTCCTCCAGAAGCTGCTTGTTCTGCAGCTTGGCCGTCAGCGTCACCAGATCGATCGGTTCATTCTCCTCAGACAGCTCCTCCATCGCCTGGAAGATGCGCTGATGGGCCGTTCGATAGAAGTCTTCCGCGCGAATCCGCTCCTGCGTAACGGCGAGCGCCTCGCCATCCAGCAGGATGGCGCCGAGCACTGCCTGCTCCGCTTCAATATTCTGCGGAGGTACGCGTCCAACTAACAATTCCCCGTCCATCGCCTAACTACTCCTTTGCCTGATCTCTACACGCCTTATTCTTCGGAGACCTGAACGTTGATTGTCGCCGTTACATCCGGATGGAGGCGGATGTTCACCTTCGTTACTCCAAGGCTGCGTATCGGATCGTCGAGCAGGATCTTGCGCTTGTCGATCTTGTAGCCCTTCTTGTCCATCTCATCAGCGATCTGCTTGCTCGTGATCGAGCCGAACAGCCGTCCGCCTTCCCCGGCCTTCACCTTGAAGTTCAAGGTGACCTCCTTCAGCTTCTCGGCCAGACTGAGCGCTTCTTCCTTCTCCTTCTCCTTGCGGCGGCTCTCGGCCTTATTCAACTGCTCCAGCTGCTTCAGATTGCTTTCGTTCGCTGGCGAGACGAGACCGCGCGGAATGAGAAAATTGCGCGCATACCCTTCCGAAACTTCCTTCACTTCACCTTTCTTGCCCTGTCCCTTAACATCCTTCAGAAATATAACCTTCATTCAAAAAGCCCCTCCTCTGCTTCTATCTCTGCCAATACTTGCTTCAGACGGCGAACCGCTTCATCCAGCGCAACATCGAGCTGCGCGGCGGCATTGGTCAAGTGTCCGCCTCCGCCAAGCTTCTCCATCACGACCTGCACATTGATCTGGCCGGCAGACCTGGCGCTGATGCCGATGCGGCCATCCGGCAGCTCACTGACGACGAATGAGGCGTAGATGCCTGCCATATTGAGCAGGGTATCCGCCGCTCTCGCGATGACGAGCTGTGAGCATCGGTAGCCCGGCTCCGTCACGGATAACGCGATGTGATCGTAGATGACGGATGCGTTCCGGATAATTTCCGACTTCTGGATATAATCCTCCAGGCTTTCCTTGAGCAGATGCTGCGTCATCGCCGGATCGGCACCGTTGCGCCGCAGGAAAGATGCGGCTTCGAAGGTTCGTGCTCCCGCCTTTAATGTAAAGTTCTTCGTATCGACGACGATTCCTGCCAGCAGAGCTGTTGCCTCGATCGGCTCCAGCTTCAGGCGATCGTGAATATATTGCAGGAGCTCCGTCACCAGCTCGCAAGTCGACGATGCATACGGCTCGATATAGATCAGCACCGCTTCATTGATAAATTCCTCGCCGCGGCGGTGGTGATCAACAACGACGACCCGGTTCGAGAGGTTCAGGATGCGCGGCTCCGCAAGCATCGAAGCCTTGTGCGTATCCACGATGACGATCAGGGTGTTCTGGGTCGTCATGTTCAGCGCTTGCTCGGGCGTGATGAAGCTGTCATAGATCTCCTCATGCTGAACCAGCTCGTTCATCAACAGTTCGATCGACGGGTTGTTCTCTTCCAGGATAATCGATCCCCGCTTGCCGCTCATGCGCACCGCCTTAAGCACACCGATCGCAGCTCCCATCGAATCCATGTCCGGCATGCGATGTCCGGCGATGATCACATGATCGCTCTGCCTGATCAGATCTCTGAGCGCATGGGAGATGACCCTGGCGCGGACGCGCGTCCGTTTCTCTACCGCATTGGACTTGCCGCCGTAGAAGGACAACCTCTGCCCTGCCCGCACGGCCACCTGATCTCCGCCGCGTCCCAACGCCACGTCGAGGCTCGATTGCGCCATCTGCCCCAGCTCGACCAGGCTGTCGAACTCGGATGCGATGCCGATGCTCAGCGTCAGCGGCAGCTTGAGCTCCGCGGTCAGATCCCGCACGGCATCGACGATCTCGAATCGGGTCTGTTCCAGCTTCCGGAGCGTCTTCTGGTCCATCACGATGAGGAATTTGTCCGAAGCGATGCGGCGCAGGAAGATCTGCTCGTTCAGCGCCCAGCTGTTGATCTCGCTGGCAACCTGTGCGATGAGCACGGCCCTCGCCTGATCCTCCATCCCCTGGGTCACTTCATCGAGATTGTCCAGAGCGACGATCCCGATCGCGATCTTCTCCTCCTGGTAGCGCTTCGACAAGGTTGTATAGTCCGTCACATCGCGGATGAAGATCAGCCGATCCTCCGCCCTGACCATCACCTCATAGATGCGGTCATCTCGATGGATGTAAATGACCGATTCCTGCTCCTTCCGGCCTGCCAGCTCCGGGAAACGTTCGGCCAGCGATTCGCCCGCGATCGATTCCTGGTGAAACATCTTCGACACATACGGATTGTGCCAATCGATCAACATATCGCTGGAGTACAGCACGATGCCGATCGGCAATTCCTGAATCACGGCGTTTCCGGCATGCTTCACGCGGTGAGACATCGTCATGATGTACTCGTGCAGATCCTCGCGAAACACCTTCTCAGCCCGGATCGCATAGTAGGCGACGACTCCTGTCAGCACGAAACCGACTGCACCAATCACCCACTCGTATACGAGCAGTCCGATGTCCAGGATGAGCATGACACTCAGACTCAGCCACATATGATAACCATGCCATCGATTGACGAGAAATTTATGCATGGAACCGAATCGCTCCCATCCACATAGTCCCTAACCGCACTTCTGCTTACTTCCTCCTGGAGAGATATTGGCGTACCGGGAATGCCGTATCCACCAGTCCGACCATACTCGTGATATACATGACCGGCGGAAACAAGATACACAGGATGCCTATGAAGGCAGGCAGCACCTTGCCCCTCCCTCTGATGTGCATCCAATAGATGATAAAGGCCACGCCCTGAACCGTAAATGTCATCAGCAAGAGCGGGTACACATTCAGGACGAGCGTATACAGGAAATTGTCCGCAGTGACGAACAGATCAAGCAACAGGACGGCCAGATAATACCAGACAAGTGATCTGGGCAGACGCCATTCCCTTGCAGGAGGCAGGGCAGCAGCCGGATAGCCCAGCCGATTCAACAATCTGCGGCTGAAGAAGTGCGTGACCACCGTATAGTAAAGAGCAATGATCATGATATAGAGCGGTAGCAGGCTGACGGCAACGGATATCAACGCTTCCAGCGCATCGTTCGTGATGACCGTGGTTCCCGTGATCTGCTCGAACAGATCGAACTGTCCCTGGATCAGCGCTCTGATCTCGGCCGGAATGTCGATCCCTGCAAGCGTCACGGATACTAAGATCGTCAGCAGTACTGCGATCATCGACACGGCGCCTGCTGTGAGCGTCGCCCATGCACTGGAACGTTTCCTGTACATATATCCCATCACCGCACCAGGCACGAGTATGATCGCCTGGATGATCGCTGTAAACGGCCAGGCCGTTCCTGACAGGAACAACAGCAACAGGGCCGGTACGATAAAGTACCCCGCCGCGTGCGCCAGCGTAGGTGAACTGACCACCAGCACGACGATCGGCACCATTGCGACATGAATCGTAATGATCTGCAATGGCGTAAGGAATGTGAATCCCAGGATGATCATCATGACTGACCAGAATATCGGTTGGCGAGCCCACTGCTGCATATCGTCACCTCAGAATGTCGAGAGTTATTGAACATGATTATACCACAATTCCGCATCTGTCTCTAAAGCGGCATCCCGAATCTCACGCGGCCAGGGTCCAATGCATAAAGAAATACTTGGCTGGCGCCAAGTCCTTTAGGACGCCGGTGGCAGCGTAGTATTTCTTATGTCTTACGAGAATGTATGGGAAGTTATACTTTCTATAAGACCAAAAAAAGCAGAGCTTTCGCCCTGCTGCGCTTGCGCCTTACTCCGTCGTGTACGGCAATAATGCAAGCTGTCTTGCTCTCTTGATCGCCGTTGTCAACATGCGTTGATACTTGGCGCTTGTTCCCGTAACGCGTCTTGGCAAGATCTTGCCGCGTTCACTGATAAACTTCTTAAGGGTATCGACATCTTTGTAATCGATGTACGTAATCTTATTTACAGTGAAATAGCAGACTTTGCGACGCTTGTTGCGACCGCGGCGGTTGAACGACTTGCGTTCTTCGCGCTGCTCGCGGTTTGCACCTTCACGGGGAGTAGCAGGCTTGCGCTCTTGTTGCTGCTCGCTCATACTGCTTCATCCTTTCCTGATCAGTGGGTTATGTTACACACACCCGGGTGTTCCATTGTGATTTCACTCTTTTTAAAATATCACAACTGATCACAGAAATCAATGATTCGCACTTGCTCAGTAAAATGTTACAGATGAGGAGTTGGATTTAGTCAGGATGTGCAGGATTGTCCGGTTTCATCACTCTTTGATATGCTCACGATTCGTCAGATAAACAGGTCGGTCAGGGAAGTCGACCATGATGATGCCCAACATACCTGCTGATGGCACATAGTAGAAGTCTGTTTGCTTCTTCCCTTCTGCATTGTAAAGTGCCACTTGGATAATCTTGTTTATAATGTGTTATTCCGATCACAACAAGGAGCCAAGCGCGCGCGGAATGCGGGAGAGCGGCAGTTGTTTCTCTACGGCCCCTCGCAGACAGTCTACTCCTGCCGCGGCATCGAAAAGCTGCTTCAGGAGAATATCCCGGCGATGTGGCTGGCTGCCATGCAACAGCCCGACTTTCGAACCTTGAATGAGTTTCGTGGTGTTCGCATGAAAGCGATGATCGACGAACTGTTTGAAGCGATGATCCAGAAGCTGATCGCAGACAACTACATCACGATGGAGAACAACTTTCTCGACGGCACGAAGATTGAAGCGAACGCCAGCAAGTATTCATTTGTGTGGAAGAAATCGACGCTTCGCTTTGAAGAGAAACTGAAGGAGAAGATTCAGGCCGGTTCTCGTTGAGGGGGCTGGATAAGGTACATGCCGAGTTTGGGATCGTGGCGATAGCCCACAATCTACTGAAGGTGGCGAGTATCCGCCTCGCTACCTTCCTGGAGACATTATGGAATAAGAATGGACGGAAAACCGTATTGGAGTTCCGTCCATTCTTCATTTTAGGGACTTTTTAGACAGGCCCTGATTAATGATTGTCTGAAGTGTACGGCAGGAGCGCCAGCGCTCTTGCACGCTTGATCGCCACTGTCAACTCGCGTTGATACTTGGCACTCGTTCCCGTCACACGACGCGGCAAGATCTTCCCGCGTTCGCTGATGAACTTTCTCAGAATCTCTGTATTCTTATAGTCAATGTGAGTGATTTTGTTGACCGTGAAGTAGCAAACTTTCTTGCGTTTGCCTCTGCCTTTGCGCGGCGTAAACTTTCTCTCGCTGCGCTCTTCTTCGTTTCTTTGCGCGTTTGTCATTGTACTGATTCAGTCCCTTTCAATTAGACGTTGATAAGATTTGAAGTCGGAACGGCAATCCGCGCTCTGACGCTTGCGCCAGTTACCGTTGCCTTGGTTGTCGGTGTATGATCTCTTTATATCTCGATCGGCACACGCATAGTGCCCCTGTTAAAGTCGCTTATACTAATATAACTCAACGCAATAGGAAAATCAATTCATTTTCACGATTCCCCTTCCCTCAGCGACTCTCCCTACGAATCCCGCTTCCCGCTTCAAGCAACACTGATATTGTCTCATGCCGCATACGGTTCATCCCCGGACGAATAAGTTTAACGGGCGAGATGCCATCATTTACAAGCGAGCGATTTGCAGCCTGCCTGTAATGAACGGATATACCTAATCGTTGTTTTGGTTGTCAATCATGATGATCATGAAATGGAGGTGTGAACCTGATGGCTGCTGCCGAACCGGGATCGATTGAAGAGATATGCGCGAAAACGTGGAAGCCCCTTTATCTATTCATCTACTTCAAAGTGCAGAATCGCCAGGAGGGCGGAGGACATCACACTAGAGACCTACGTAAAGGCCACGTCCTACTTACAGAGCGGCAGAGTAGCTCCGAACAAGTACATCGCCTTTCTCAGGACGGTCGCGCACAATCTCCTGCGGGACGGCTGGCGCAGGAAGAAGCGCGGCGCAACAGAGGTTGCGATTGATGCGATACACCCGCAGGACTAACTACGTCGGCGGTCAGAACAGCCAGATCATCGTCACCCAGGGCCGTGCGAGCGGCGAGCTGGCGCCAGATCGGAACTCGATCATCGGGCAATCCGGAGACAGCATCGTCGAAGTGCTCTCGCCTGTCAACGGGACCGATCGGTCAGCTCCATCCGTTGGCAGCAGGTTGGAACAGAGTGGACGGTGCTCGGCACTCTGCCTGCAGACGCGATCGCGGACTTCACGGAATCGTTCATGTCAGCGCCGCTCACATTGCCTGACAATGACGATCCATCATTCCCCAAGCCGCTAGTCGATGTCGAATACGATCTGGCAGTCAAACGCAAGACCAACAGAACGCCGATGCCGGCAGTTCCCCGTGGAAGCTGAACCCTGTGTTCTTTGCCCAAGTGTTTGTCAGCCTGCAGATGATGCCCGATGGTATAACCGGCGATTACCCGATCGATCTGGAAGATCTGGAGATCGTCGCGAACAATGGCGTGCAAGCCATCGTAGCCGTCCATGACGAGCATGCACCGATCTCCCAAGTGTATACCGATCTTCCAAGTGTATGTGGAACGGGTCGTGCGGCAGGACGATACCGGCATCTGAACCATAGTCGGTTATGATCCGCGGTAACATTCAGAGTACGATACAAGTGGTGCCTGTGCTTCAGGCGCCACTTCTGTCATGCTCTCCTCGCATCGCACGTGGTTTCAGTTGCCGCTATCGCGATCGGGATGTTCAGTATACCTCCAGCTCGGATATCTGCGCCGCCGGCCATCCCGTGTTGCCGATGATCACGACCCGCACGAACCTCGCCTGAGCCTCACCAAGCGGAATCTCCACCCGGTTGCCCGCCGGCGGATCGTAGGTATAGTTGGCCTTGTCGACGAGCGAGGTGAACGAATCTCCTTCATCGCTGATCAGGATCTCGATCTCCTGGTCCCTCGCCTCCCATACCTCCAGCGGCGGCAGCGCAAGGACAAGCGAGTGCACCGTCATCCTGTCTCCCAGATCCACGGTAATCTGTTGCGGGAAGCGATTCGGCATGCTCTCCCAATAGGTATAATAATCGCCGTCATTGGCCTTCCATGCGGGAAAATCTTGCGTCGTATCGGTGGATGACACGATGGATTTGCCCAGCGCAAGATTGATCTTCGGCGCCTGCTTGCTGAACGGCACCTCCTTCACTACGCTGGCCGTGTCAGAACGCTCGATCTGCACATAGCCAACCTTCTGATCGTAGATGATGCCGATGTAATCGAAGGTAACAAACTCCCCTTCCTCAATGACCGGCAGCTCCGCGATCAGGTTGCCGTTATGCTGATAAGCGGCGATCTTCGCATGTGACCATTGATCCCCCTTGCGTATGGTGATCGTCGTATCCGATCCCATCGGTTGGTATACCCGGATGCGATCCTTCTCGCGCACCTCCACCAGGTAATGATCTCCTGGATCAAGCTCCCGTCCGTTATACCGGGTATATACCCCGCCGCGTACGGTTCCCGATCTGTTCACCGACTCCACTCCGCCAGGGGCCAATGTAAACTCCCCGAGCGCATAACCCTGCTCGTCATTCCAGTTGGCGGTGATGGTGTAATCACCAATCACGGTACGCGTAGCAGACTCATCCAATGGGTCGAAGGCATCGACCAGCTCACTCGCATAATGGGCCAGCACCTGCTTCTGAAACACGCCTGCCACGTCAATCCACGGATTCTCAGTGCCATTCAGAAGATCCATGCTCAGTTGATAACCCTGCGCCAGGTTCCAGCGAAGCATCGCCTTGGAATTCGTCATCGTTTCAAACGCCAGATTGTGCTGATACAGCAGCACTTTATCCCTCAGCAACATCCCGGCCATCGGGTAATAGTCCGTGTATTGGTCAGTTTTCGTCCGGTAACCGAGGATGTCCCACAGATAATTCGTACCCAGGAATCCCGTGCTGGCATCCGCCAGAATATCAACACCCGCTTCGACGAACATGTGGTGCCGCAACGCTTGGAAATATTGCCGCACGCCCTCAAAGTACGCGTTGGAAGGGTCCGTCCCATCGGCCAATTCCTTGTTGAATACATACGGCGCATTGCGCGCCCCCCATTGATCCTCGAACACCCCGTCAAATCCCGCTTCCTCGATCAGCTCTCTGTGCTCTTCGGCTATGCGATCCCTGACGAAGGGATGATTCGGATTGACGACATACCCGATGTGAGGGCCGTATTCCTCCTTCAGGACGGTTCCGTTCTCGTTGTTCACCAGGATGTTCGCCAATTGCACGCCTAACGGCAGATTCTGAAGCGTCGGCGAGGACGCGCCCCACCAGGAGAAGTTCGTATAGGGAACAACGAAATGGCCCTTCTGCCGCGCATAAGCGACGAACTCTCTGAAAGCTTCATCTCCACCCCACTTCGCAGCAGGAGGGATAAAATCCGGATAATTCTCGTCATGACCGCCTTCCTGGAACCCTACCAGATGAATGATTCCGGTATGTTCCAACGCATCGAGCCATTTGCTTCTCAACCCGTTCCAATCTTCCCGGCCAATCGCTGCGATATCCAGCTTGTATAGCGGAGAAGCGGCATATGGCTGCATTTGCGCGCCAAGCTTCTCCTCCAGCCCCCGATATTCGTCGATATGGCCCCCTGTGCGATAAGCCTGGATCGATTCCTCATACCCTTCGCCCAGCATAACGATCACCTTCGGTGAAGTCCACTGACCGCCCTGCTCGATCCAGGTCTTGTAGTTATGAACGATCGCCGATTTCCGCGCATCATCCACCTGGCTCTTGAAGCCGACATCGAGCGTTGCGACCGGTCCTTCATTCACGTCGAACAAGGCGAGCGTCCCATGCTTCAATTGCAGCGCAACATAGGCTGCGAACATCGTGCCGGGATACTGCCCTTCGAAGGAGTTGTTTTCCGTGAAGAAGCCTGGTTTCAACCTGGCGCCAGGCAGCATGGGCAACAATCCGCTTTCGACCTGATCGACATCGAACCGAAGCTCATAGGGGAAACGGAAGGACTTCACCGCCGCTTCGACATCATTCTCCACGAAGGCTTGCAGCACGAATCGATCCTTCTGTGTAAAATCCATCTCGATTCTTACCACAACAGGACCCTCGTAACGGAACGTCAGTTGCTTCTCCCGGCGATTCCATTCATAATGGAATGACCCCGACTCGGTTGACTGGTGCGAAGAATCATCAGCCGTAAACGCCCACCAGAGATTGCTCTCCCGATTGCCTGATGTTATCACCTGCCCGGCAGACCTCTCTTTCAGATAGGCGATACCCCCGTTGTCTGAATAAAACGCCACTTCATACACCGGTGTGCTGACAACGATGACATCGTCATGCTCTTTGAATTGAATCTGGCTGCCGACAACGAACAGGAAAATCGCCGCACCAGCCAGCACAACGGCCAGCAGCACGACAGCCAGAACGATCATTGGCCTGCTTCCGTTCAAGGCACTCACCACCCTCGCTCTCCCGTCGCTCAGTTTCCATTCTGGATTTTTTAAAGAAATACTTGGCTGGCGCCAAGTCCTTTAGGACGCCGGTGGCAGCTTAGTATTTCTTATGTCTTACGAGAATGTATGGGAAGTTATACTTTCTATAAGACTGAAAAAGGGTCGCCCCCGTTAGTTCGCTCACAGGGACAACCCTCTTGTCAAATGAACGATCGATTATTGCACTTGAATGGAGTTGAAGACGTTTTCTTGCACATTCTTCGCGGCTCGCTCCATGATCGCCTGGAGGTCTGCGTCCTTCTTCGTGAATACTTCCTGGATCGCCAGCGTCATCTCGGCGTAGTAGTCCTGGGTATTAAACTGCGCTTCAGGCTTGCCGTCCAATAGGTTCAGCACGGCCAAGTCATATTGATAGACGTTGTCGTACTTGTCATAGAGGGCTTTCATCTTCTGGCCAAACTCCGAATCCATCGTGAAGTATTCGATGACCGGCGGAATGAAGTATTTCCCTTCCGCCTGGCGAGCCTTGATGTTTTCTTCCGCAGACGCGATCGCATCATCGGAGAAGTAGTCGAATACCGCATAGTTAAACGCCGCTTCCTGTTCCGCTTTCGTGGCATTCGGGTTGATGACCAGGTAGTCGCCGCCGAGGACGCCGGTATGCTTGCCGCCCGGTTGATAAGCCGGCATCGGATATACCGCGATGTCATCCTTGCTCATGCCGCCCTGGTTCAACGCCTGATCCACCGGACCATCGGCACCTGCAATCACCATTACGGTGCGTCCCTGCGCGAAAGAGCCCACCGCATCGCCCCAGTTCAGCGCCCAGTCCGTAGGAATCGCATTAGCTTCCCATTTCAGCCTGTGGTAGAACTCCAGCGCCTTCAGACCCGCTTCCGAATTGAAGACCGCCGTGACTTTGCCGTCCGCTACGGTTTGGATCTCGCCCCCTGCTTCAAACAGGAAGTTCGTCCAGTTCCAGCCGGCTTCATTACCCTTGCCCATCAGCGCGATACCGGAGATGCCGGCGCTCGGATCTGCAACAGCCTGGGCTGTCTTCAGCATGTCTTCCCATGTCCAGTCATAAGGAGGAATCTCTACCCCTTTATCCTGAAGCATCTTGGTATTGACGACAGTCGCCACCACGTAACCTTTCTGTGGAATCCCGTATACCTTGCCGTCGATGATAAACTGGTTGGCCAGGATCGGATTGAACTGCTCCTTGTGTTCGTAATTGTTCCACAGTTCGGTGATGTCAGCCGCCCAGCCTCTCTCCGCCAGGAATTTGCCTTCCGTCGCATACGTATTGAATAACGTCGGAGCCTCATTCGCCCCCATCTTGATGCCGATCTCCGCCGGGTTGTATTGCCAGTCGGCTTTCACGATCTCCACATTCGGATAGACCTCCTGGAATCGGCGAATCTTGTCATCCTCAAGCGCGCGGTCCGCTTCGCGGTCAGGCGTCGGATAATAGACGCTGATCCTGATCTTCTCCTCTTCCGGTTCCTTCGCATTGTTGCCTGAGGGATTCGTTGAACCGGCATTGTTGCTTGGTTGGGGCGAATTGCTTGCGCTGCCATTGCCGCCCCCTCCGCATGCGGCGAGCACCCCGGCGACGAACAGGATGCACATCAGGATTGTCAACACTTTACGCATTCGGATTACCCCTCTTCATAGAAATATTTTGGATTACGAGTAAATTATAGGAGGTGTTGTTCAGTGGAAACGATGTCTAATCTTAAGCCGATTATGTGCAGCCTTACGATCCCGTTACCCTTTGACAGCGGACAAGTGCAAGCCTCGGATGATGTACTTCTGGAACAGCAGGAAGATCACAATCGGCGGAATCGTCACCATGGCCAGAATGGCAAATCGCTGGTTCCAGTCCATCATACGAGCCTGAATCACGTACTTGTAGATGGCGGTTGCCAGCGGATACCGATCATCGCTATGCATGACCATGCTTGGCCAGAACCACTCATTCCAGGCTGTGTTGAACACGAATATGGCCAGCGTGGCGAAGATCGGAACCGACAGCGGGAACGCGATCTGGAAATAGCATCGCAGTTCGGAAGCTCCGTCGATTCTCGCCGCCTCGAACAGTTCATTGTGGATGGAGTCGAAGAAGCTCTTCAGCAACAGCAGATAGAAGGCATTCGCCCCGGCCGGCAGCCAGAACGCCCAGAAGCTGTTGAGCAGACCCAGCTCCTTGAGATTGATAAAGTTCGGAATGATATAGGTAGTAGGCGGAATCAACAGCGTCGTCAGGAAGAACAAGGAGATGAACCGCTGGCCGGGCACATTCATCTTGGACAAGCTGAAAGCTGCGAGCCCGGTGATGATCATAATCGAGAGCATGTTGCCGACAAACAGCAGCAGCGTGTTCCTCATGAACAACGTGAGCGGAATGTAGTCCCACGACTTGCTGTAGTTCTCCCACACCCACTCGGTAGGCAGAAACCTGGGCGGGAACGAGAACAGCTCCTGATTGGGCTTCAGAGAGTTCATAAAGATGTACGCAATCGGATACAACATCGTAAACATCATGATGGCGATCATCAAGACCGACAGGCTGTAGATCATCACAATGGATCGATTCTTGAAATCATAACGCGACAGGATGCCCCGTTCATGTCCTTTCATGTTCAGCCCTCCTCCTTGTTCGACAGCCTGAAGTGGATATAGGCGATGACGCTCAGCGCCAGGAACATCATCACACCCAGAGCTGACGCCACGCCGTAATCGAGCCGCATGGTCGCATACTTGATGATCAGCAGGGCGAACGTCAGCGTCGCGTTGTTCGGCCCTCCATCAAGCAGCGCCTGCTGCGTCTGGAAGCCTTGGGAGGTGGCGATGATCTGGAGGAGGAACAGCAGGATCAGCAAGTTCCTGATCGACGGCAGAGTGATGTAGCGGATCCGGTGCCATACGCCCGCTCCGTCGATCTCAGCCGCTTCGTACAGATCGCGCGGTACGCTGAGGATCCCCGCCAGGTAGATTAACATCGCGGAACCGAATTGCTGCCACGTCTCCATGAAAACGATAGAGATCATCGACCAGCTTGGATTGGTCAGGAAGGCAATCGGTTCCACACCCAACTGACTGAGGGTTCCGTTAATCGGTCCGACCGGATCATAGAACCAGCGCCACAATCCATACATGACGACAAGCGGAACCACGTTTGGCAGGTACGCGGATATTCGGGCGAAGCCCTGGAACCACCTAAGCTCTGAGATCGCGATCGCAAACAGACAAGGCACCCAGAACCCCATGACAACCCCGAGAAACATGTAATAGAGCGTATTCCTCACTGCCGTCAGGAGATAGGGATCAGACAATGCCTTCTCATAATTGGCCCACCCGACGAAGGTGTTCCCTTTGACGAAATCGATGTTGTAGAAGCTGTAAATGATTCCTTTGACGATAGGTGTCCATAAGAAAAGGGCGAATACGATCATCGCCGGTACAACGAAGATCAACCCCCACGCATATCGCTTGAATATGCTCGCTTTGTAGCTGGATTCAGCACGCGGTGCTTTCTCCGGGACTGGTGCCTGATTCATGATGCGTCCTCCCGCTCCTCCCTGTTTTCATCAAGTTTTTCTTCTATCTTAGAGAAGATCATGTTGAGCGGGAATGTGCGATCTTATGCTGATCATGGTCAATCTTACTTCTTTAGGTCAGAAGGAGATAGGCCGTAGTATTTTTTGAAGATCTTGCTGAAGTGCTCCGGTGATTCATACCCGACCCGATCTGCTATCTCATATCTTCGCAGATCGGTGGTCAGGATGAGCCGCTTGCTCTCCTCCATTCGCAGCTTGATGACATACTCCCACAGGTTGTAACCGGTGAATTTTTTGAACAGATAACTGAGGTAGTTGGGGCTGACATGATTTTTCTGCGCGACCTCATGCAGCGTCAGCCCTTTCTGGTGGTAGTTGGCCGCCAGAAATTCCTTGACTTTCTCGACGATGCTGTTGTTCTGAGCGTAGATTTCCTCAGCCGTCGGGTCCGCCTCGTAGATGCTCCAGTTCAGGTCGCCGTAATAGAATACATAGTTATCATAATGAACCCTGTTCCAATGAATGGCCTTCACCGCCTGTTCATGCAGATCAGGCAAATATTCGATTCCCCTGAGAATCTGACTGATCCCGATCGAACAATCGATGTTCAGATATCGCCCAATCGAGCTGTGCAGCGATCGTCCGATCAGCTCCAGATAATCGATCTTGTTGCCCCGGCCTTGACTGTATGCCTGCTCGCTCCACTGGATGATGATCGTAAGTTCGTCATCCGGTGAATAGACGGCCAGATGGTCCAGTTCCTCATCCAACGTCTCCTGCACGATATTGAGCGCCGCATAACGAAACAGCTCCACGTCTTCGACGGAAGCGTTCCGCTCCCTGAGACGGTCGGAGCTTAACCCCAGCTTCACCTTCATGACGGCGAAGAATGGTCCGCTCAGCCTCGTGATCAGCCTGTCCGGCAGCAGCTTCCGTTCCCGACGCAAGTACCCGTTTACCGATGCCGAGAGCTCCTGTTCAGGCTCCACCATTGAGAAATTCTCCTTCAGTCTGCTCATGTAGGGTTTGTCTTGCGGCTGAGGCTTATCCATCTTGAGCAGAACATTGCGAACCGAATCCAACAGCTGCTGGTTGTTGATCGGCTTCACGATGTAGTCCCTGGCTCCCAGGCGGATCGCCTGCTGCGCATATTGAAACTTGTCATGCGCCGATATGACGATCGTCTGGATGTTCGGATGAATCATCTTCGCATGATACATCATGTCGATGCCGCTGATCTCGCCCATCTGAATATCGGTGATCAGCAAATCAATCTCCTCTACACGCAGATAATCAAGTGCTTCCGCCCCGCTGTGCGCAAGGTGGATGGAGCTGATCGCCATCCCCTAAGCTCATGAGCAGACTGTGCAGACCTTTGCAGATCAACGGTTCATCATCCACGATCAACAAATGATACATAAGCGCCATCCTCTCCCTATAGTCTCGCTTGGTCGTCCTGACTGGTTTGAACCGGAAGGATCATCCTCACCCTCAGCCCTTGCGGCTCCCTTCTCTCGTATGTGAGGCCATACTCGGAGCCAAAGTGCAACTGAATTCGCTTATGCACATTTCTCGCCCCATACCCGCCGGAACCTGGCGTGTCTTCCTCGCTCAAGCTCCGCTGGATCGACTCCACATTCACTTCCTTGTAGCCGTTGTCCTCGACCACAATGCATACTTTCCCGTCCTCCCGGCAGGCGGAGACGATGATCTCGCCATCCTCCTCCATATATCGCACGCCGTGTATAATCGCATTCTCGATGATCGGCTGCAGCGACACCTTCGGAATCACATTGGACTCCACTTCACTCGAGATGCGCCATTCCACTTTGAATCCATATTCAAATCGTTTCTGCTGCAAGCTGACATAAGCTTTGGCATGCTCCAGCTCCTCTGACAGGCTGATCAGTTCCCTGCCGCGGCTCAGGCTGATGCGCATCAGTTTGGAGAGATCCTTGATCATGTCCGCCGCTTCATTCTCCCCTTGCAGGATACATTTCCAATACACGCTCTCCAGTGTGTTGTAGAGCAGATGCGGATTGATCTGCTGATAGAGCAACTGCAGTTGGGCCTCTTTGTTGCGGATTTCCATGATGTACTTGTCATGAACCACCTGATTGAAGCGGTCCGCCATATCGTGAATGGAAGCGATCAGGCTTCCTACCTCGTCTCTGCGCTCCGTTTCCTTCAGCTCCGGCAAACTCTTGCCAGGTTCATACACCTTGAAGAAGCTCACCAGCTTCAGCAGCGGCGTAATCAGGGAACGAAGGAAATACAGCATAACCAGGAAGAACAACCCGAAACATACGCCGGAGATCAACTGGATAGAGCTTTTCAGCTTGTTCTGCTGATCTGTCAGGGATAACGTCGGAATGCGGTAGATCAGCTTGTGTTCCATCAGGACGTTCTCGTGCATCACGTAAATATGGTCCTCATTGATAACGTAGGAAACATCCGATGCCGTTCGGGTCAGAGCTTCTTCATCCGGCAGCTTCATCTGCGTATCGATCGCGGCATCGCCGTCTGTGCCAAAGTACAGGCGGTTATCCCTGTCCGTGATCATGATGCTGCTTCCGGCAGGCAGAGCAATCGACTTGACCGATTCGCCGATCTTCCGGACCATATTCGTTGCGACGAGGACACCGATCACCTGATTGCCTTCCGCCAGATAATTTACCGCGCGGATGAAGGCAACGGTTTTGACCGGTTCTGGCCCTGAACCTTCGATGATCTTCAGATCCCCTTTACCTTTCAGCTCAACGGCAGCATCGTACCACTCCGGTTTATCTTCCTCCGAGAAGAAAAACACATAGCTGCTGTTTCTGGATCGGTAACTCGGTGCAAAGGAATATTGACGCTCGTAATCAGGGACAAAAAACGAATACCGAATCGTCTCGCCCCCATCCACCCCCATCGAGCTGGATGCCAATAACTCATGCATGGCTTGATATTTTTGCACCAGGTTGACTTCCGCCTCGCTCCCGTTATGGCTCACAAAGCTCTGCGTAAGCGGATTCAAAATGATCGTCGTCATGATTTTATTCACCGTATCGATATCGCGGTCGATGATGGCATGGTTTTGCTTGATCAGCTCAAGGTAGGCGTCCGTCACCTGATTTTTTAATATTTCTTCGGTTTGCTCACCAGCGAACCAGTTTAACAAGAAGATCGGGGTTACCAGCACGAGGAATACAACGACAAGCTGCGAGCGAATATTGAGCCTGTTCAATGGATACAAGGCTCCACCCCCTTTTTATCCACTATAGCAAATGCATCATGCAACTTCGTAGCGATTGTTACGGAAATTGTAGTCATTCTTAATGAGAATAAAAAAATGCTGTTCTTCGGATATAACTTCTCTGGTAAACAGCATTCTCCTCTTGTCGGACGATGCGCACGCAATCTGTCCGCTCCTCGATATAAAGAAAAAACCCTTGATTGCTCAAGGGTAAATGCGACTTTAACAGTATTCACTTCGATCACAGTTGCGTCAGATTTCAGAATGGCAAATCATCATCAGAAAGATCAATCGGGCTGCCATCGTTAGCGAAAGGATCCTGCCTGCTGTCATTGCGACTGTAGTCCCGCGCAGTGCTTTCCCTACTGCTATAAGAGCCGGAATCATCGCTGCGGTTAGACTCCAGGAATCTGACATTATCCGCAATCACTTCCGTTACGTATACGCGTCGGCCTTCATTGTTATCGTAGCTGCGCACTTGCAATCGTCCCTCTACCGCTGTCAGGCGGCCTTTGCGCAGGTAATTGGCGCAAGTCTCCGCCAGTTGGCGCCAGGTCACGATTGGGATAAAATCCGCTTCGCGCTCTCCTTGATTGTTGGTGAAAGGCCTGTCGCATGCCAGCGTAAACTGGGTAACGGCCACACCTGACGGTGTATAGCGCAATTCCGGATCTTTGGTCAATCTTCCGATCAAGATGACGCGGTTCAGCATTCGAATCCCCTCCTAACTGCATTAGGCAACGTCACGGACGATCAGATGACGGATGATTTCATCCGTAATCTTCAGAACGCGATCAAGCTCGCTCACAACGGAACTTTCTGCACGGAATTGTGTCAGAACGTAGATTCCGTCACGGAACTTCTTGATCTCGTACGCAAGACGCTTCTTGCCAAGCACCTCATGCTTGGTAATCTCGCCGCCACCCGTTGTGATGATCGCGTTGAACTTTTCGACAACCGCATCAAGCGTTTCTTGCTCAACGTCTGGACGAACAATGTACATCACTTCGTAATTGCGCACAACATTCACCTCCTCTTGGACATAAGGCCCCCGATGATGGGAGCAAGGAGCGATTAAACTCGCATTTATTAAATATACCAAATGCAGCTGTCCATGACAAGAGGACGAGTTCTGCCAACTGTCGTACGAAGCGATGCTGTTCCTATTCATTGTCTGGAGGGTTGCGGATTATTCCTTCACGCCGCCAAGTGCCACACCGGCGATGATATACTTGGAGAGGAACAAGTATACAATGATCAGCGGCAGCAAGGTCAGGGTGAGGCCGAGATAGATCGAGCCATACTCCGTACGGTAAATATCGCCGCGCAGCAAGCTCACCATGATCGGCAGAGTGTAATATTCCTTCTTGGTAAGCAGGATGAGCGGCAGGAACAGGTTGTTCCAGCTGGCCACGAAGGTGAAGATGGCCTGAACCGCCATCGCCGGCAACATGAGCGGCAGAACGATCTGGTTAAACGTCCTGAACTCGCCGGCACCGTCGATCCGCGAAGCCTCCACCATCTCAAGCGACAGCATGCCCAGCAGATACTGGCGCATGAAGAACACCACGGTCGGCGAAGCGATCGCCGGCAGGATGAGCGGCAGGAAGTTATTGGTCCATCCGACCTGGTACATAAATTGGTAGAATCCGATCGTGCTGGCCTGGGTCGGGATCAGCATGATGATCATGATCAGCGTAAAGAAAGGTTGACGCAGCTTCCAATTGTAAGCGACCAGTCCATATGCGGTAAGAGAGGAGAAATAAACCGCGAGAATGGTTGCAGAACCTGAGACAATAAAGGAATTGAGGAATCCGCGCAGTGGATCAAAGCTCTTGTTCAGCAGAATCTCCAGATTCGTCCACAAGTGCGATGAAGGAAACAGCGAGAGGCCCGCTTGAATCTCCGGCGTTGAGCGTGTCGCATTGACGAACATGATCCAGAACGGAAAGATGCTGAGCAGCGCCAGGAAGATACAGACGATGTATACGATCGTGCGATTCACATATAGGGATACTGGTGAGCTTTCTTTTATTCTGTTCATCGTTTATATTCCCTCCCCGATGTTCACTGCTTTCCTGGCAGTTTTCTCCATCTTTCTCCTGGCTTTCCTCAGCTTGGCCTCGTCACGGTCTCTCATCATATAGAACAGAATCAGCGACAGGACGGCTCCGATTACGAACATGATCATGCTGGCAGCTGCGGCTCGATTGTACAGATAGCTGCCTTTGAATGCTTGCTCATAGATGAATACGGAGGTCGTCAGCGTCGCATCGTCCGGTCCTCCTGCGAGGAACAACTGCGGAATATCGAACATCTGAAGTCCGCCGATCATGGACGTTACCATAACGAAGAGCAGAATGGTTCTAAGGCTCGGCAAGACGATGCGGAAGAATACCTGCCTTCCGTTCGCGCCATCGATCTGAGCTGCTTCGAAGAGAGCCGGATTAATGCCGGCGATCCCGGCGATCAGGACGATCATCGTATTGCCGTACCACATCCAGAATTGGATGAAGGCGACGATTCCCCGCGCCGTGCTCTTGTCCTGGAGGAAGTAGATCGGCGCATCCGACCAGCCCAACGCCTGTAGCAAACTGTTAATGGGACCAACCGGATAGGCGAACAGCACGTTAAACAGGATCGCAATCGTACTTGCCGTGATGATATTCGGCATATAGAGCAATACTTTGAAAACACCTTGCCCACGTATATTCAGCCGCCGGTTGGTGAACCAGGCGGCGAGCAGGAGGGCAAGCACGATCTGGGGGATGAAGTTGAGCGTCCAGATCAGGGCAGTATTCTTCAATGACTTGATAAACGTAGGATTGTTGAACAGCAGGTCAATGAAGTTCTGAAACGGGTTGTCCAGAATTCTCACTTCATCCGGCACCAGTCCCTTCAGGTTCGTAAACCCGATGAATGCCGTATACAAGGTCGGATACAAGGAGAATACAAGGAACGTGATGATAAAAGGAAGGCTGAACAAATACCCGTACTTGGCATAGCTGACTCTCTTGCGGCGCATGGACCACACCCTCCATTTATTTAATGAAAATAAAGGGGCAGGAAGACCCGCCCCCGTAAGACTTCATCAGTGACTATCAATATCGAGCTGATCCTTCACCGCTTGCTTGAAGTCTGCAATCGTCTGTTCGCGGCTCTTGTTACCTGCCGAATATTCGCGCACTTGATCGCGCCAGATCAGGTTGATCGATTCATCATATTGGGTCAGATTTTTACCGGTGGCGTTGGCGTTAGCCGGAACGAAGATATCGAACATATTCTGACCGCCGAGCAGTTCTACCTCTCCGTTCGACTTCTCCATGACAACGGAGGAAGCAACCGAGTCCTTCGTACCTTGTTCGCCATCTACCATCAAACCGTTCGCCCACAGATATTGCAGGCCCGTCTCAGACGTATCGAGCGTTACCCATTCGATGAATTTCGCAACAATTTCTTTCTTCTTCTCGTCCTTGACAACTTCCTTGTTGGCCAGAAGCCAGGTTCCGCCCCAGAAGAAGCCTGTCGGCGGTTCCGTGATCGCCCAGTCTCCGTAGGTATCCTTCACGTGTTCCTTCATCGTGTAGTTGATGAGCCATGCCGGACCGAAGAAACCAAATACCGGTTTCGGACCGGAACCATTCATGTCAGCAAACCAGCCTTCTTCCCAGTCCCTGGTATCATTGTGATAGTCCTTGTCCTTGAGCAGCTTCGCGTAGTCGAGGAATTGTTCACGCTTCGGATCGATGTACAACTTGCCGTCTACGATCCAGCCCTTGTCGGAGCTGTTCTCAATCGCGTGCCACAGGTCACCGTCACCGGAGATGATCGCGTAGCCCTTTGCTCTCAGTTTGTCAGCTGCCGCGAAGAACTTGTCCCAGCCTGGGCCGATCTCGTTCTTCACCGTTTCCGGATCGTCCGTACCAAATACATCCTTGGCAATGGAGCGGCGATAGATGAACGCACCGCCAGTTGCCTGGTAACCGAGTGCTCTCAGTTGGCCATCCTTGGTGCCGATGTCCACCGTATATTGCGCGATGCCAGCAGCCTTCACCTTGTCATCCGTCAGGCCGAGGTCTGCATAGTTAGCGGCGAATCCGGATGCATCGCCCTGGGTGTACTTCAGAACGAATGCAGCTTCTGCCGCATAGATGTCAGGTGCCTCGGAGCCGCCAGCCGCCAGTGCCTGGTCAAGTGCAGGCTGATAAGCGCCGTCAGTCGTTGCGATAACCGTCGTATTGAACTTGACGTTCAGGTTGGGATTAAGCTCCAGGAACTTCTCTGTCATATTCGGAATTTCGTTTGTGAAGCTCCAGAGGTTGATCGTGATTGGGTCTGAGCTTCCCCCGCCGGTTGAGCTTCCACCGTTGGAAGTGCTTCCACCGTTTCCAGAATTGGAATTGCCACCGCTGCTGCATGCCGCAAACAACGCAACCATCATGATGATGGCTAACAAAGCAGCTAATGTTCGTTTCACTTGTGTCCTCCCCTTTTTTCATTGAATTGATTAGCGGTTGTGTAACCGTATTCATCGATAGTATAAAGGTGAACCGCGATTCGGGTAAGGGTTCGTGCATTGGGATTTATTCCACTCAGATTAGGTTTTTCGATAACCTCTTTAGCACAAAAAGGGGCTGTCCGATAAGTGGAAGTTGATCCTGACGCCGGACGAAGATAAGCCCGAAGATGCCTTTATATCAAGCATTTTCGGGCACTTCTTTTCGCTGTCAGGCAACAAACACAGACTTTCTGGACAGCCCCTTCTCAAGTCTATTAAGCTGCAACTACTTTGTTTTTCTCCGTCAGATTCTTGATCCACACGAGCACAAGACCAACAACGATGACCCAGATGAGCGGCATGTTGTAGCGGTTCATGACATCCTGGCTGAAGAACAGCACCTCTCTCAAGCCGTCAGCATACAGGCGGAGCGGCAACCAGGAGAACATGCAGCCTCGATAGTTGCATGGCCCGGCCAAAATGTTTGGCATCTTGCCCGGTCTGGATGACCATAGTCAGGAGAAATAAAAAGCGGCTCTGTCACAGAGCCGCTTGCTTCGTATGTATGGCGGAAAGGGTGGGATTCGAACCCACGCACGCCTTGCGACGCCTAGTTGATTTCGAGTCAACCCCCTTGGGCCTCTTGGGTACCTTTCCATACTGTATGCCCGTCCTGGCGGGACAAATAGCATTTTAACACATCCTGTACCTTGATTGCAACACCATTCCAACGATTTACTTATGCTTCTTCTGAATTTTCAGCTGAACGGAGCACCTTCTTCATCTTCTTCTCAAACTCGCTGCGCGGCATCAGAATGCTGTGCTTGCATCCCGTGCATTTGATGCGAATATCCATGCCCATGCGGATGATCTCCATCTCATTAACACCGCACGGATGCGGCTTCTTCATCATCACAATGTCATGCAGTTGATATACCTTCTTCTCCATCATCCTGTCCCCTCCTGCACCATGTTCCACAATAGACTCGTCCTCTGCTTTACCCTTGCCAATCAACCTCAGTATACCTCTGATCCTGATATATGAAGATTCCTCTGATCTCTACGCTTTCCGACTGGATAATGGAGACGACTTTCTGCAGATCTTCATCCGGAAATTCAATCGAGATGGCACATCCGGCTGTGATCTCCTTCGGTGTCGGTAGAATATCAATCTCGATATCCGCATACTCCAGCAGCATCTCTGCCCTTAACGCTTGCTGCGTCGAATCAAATGCCATTAACATGCTCCGTCCTCCGATGCAACGACAAGCGGTTTGCTTGTACAGATCATATAAACAAACTGCCGTCTCCATGTATATCGCCCGGCTATTATTCATATACTGTTTAGAAACAATGCTTGATATGCAGATCCGTTCTTCAAGCAATGATATGTTCTATGTTCTAGCATAACGGGATGAGGAATCCGACGCAAGATGGCAGGAGGGATATGTTTGCCATTTCCATTAAAGCTTGGCCTGTCCAGAAACGATCAGCCTCTGAAGGTTCCCTACTCCGAGTCTGACGCTTCAGAGATCATATGCAAGAGGTTGACGGAATATTTCGCTCATACACCCGCGAGTCGTGAGATCGTGATCATGTGCATCGGCACCGATCGCTCAACAGGCGATGCGCTCGGTCCCATCGTCGGTTCCAGATTGCTGCAGCTGGGGTTCAATGAACGGCATCTGTTCGGCACGCTGAATCATCCGGTGCATGCGATGAATCTGATCGACGTGATCCAGCAGATCGATCGGCAGTTTCATCACCCGTTTATCGTGGCCGTAGATGCTTGCCTGGGCCAATCCTCAAGCGTCGGTCACATCCAGGTCGGCATCGGTCCGGTTAAGCCAGGCGCTGGCGTCAACAAGGATCTTCCTCCGGTAGGCGATATCCATCTCACCGGTATTGTCAATGTCGGCGGATTCATGGAATATTTCGTCCTGCAGAATACCCGATTGAGCATCGTATTTAACATGGCAGAAGTGATCGCCGAATCCCTGTACCATGCTTATCGACTCACACGTGCGGCTCCGGCTACGATCGCAAAGCTTGATTGATCGCCTCTATTTCTTCCGGTGACAGAGAATACTTCGACTGGCCGTTTTCCAGCGGCTTGGCATACATCTGGGTATCCGTACGATTGTGTATGCCTGTGAGAACCAGACCATTGCCCGCCTCATCGACGATAGCGATTGAGAAACTGAGGTCGCTTCCCATCTCATGGAAAGCGTTGTAGCGCACGATGGCGGCTTTCGCCTTCATTTTCTTCGATTGCTCGGCGAGCGATTGGAGTTCCTTGCGCAGCCATCCCTGATCTTCCTTGAGCTCAGCAAGTTGCTGATGATTCCGGATGATCGCTTCCTCGATATTCTTGGCCTCCTCGTTGCCCAATAGCGCCTTTAGACGCTTCTTGAGTGCAGATACACGGACGAACAAGATCGAGATCAGGATCAACACGATCAAGTTGACTGCAACCGCACCCAGCAGCCAAACATCTGTATACTCTGTGAGCAGATCCAAGCTTTCTCCCCCCGGTCTATATGTGTCTTGCAATATCCTGAACAGCCGCAATCAGCGCGTCAATCTCATCTTCGGCGGTGAAATACCCAGGACTGGCGCGAACGGCGCCCGATTCGAACGTCCCTGCTGTTTCGTGTGCGAGCGGCGTGCAATGGTAACCTGCCCGCACTGCAATATCATAATGCCGATCGAGCATATATGCAACCCTGGCACTATCCATTCCACGCACATTAAATGCCACGATCGCCGTTCGATTGCTGCCATGCGGAGGACCATAGACAGTGACCTTCTCGATCCTCATTAATCCTTCCATGAGCCGTTGCGTCAGCAGCCACTCTTTATTATGGATGTTTTCGACGCCCTCATTCTGTATATATATGAGACCTGCATTTAACCCGGCAATTCCCACCGTATTCTGAGTTCCAGACTCATACTTGTCCGGACGGACATTCGGCTGCTCGATCGATTCCGACTGGCTGCCCGTGCCGCCGAGCATGAACGGCTCCAGCTCAATCGAGGGATGGACATACAGTCCCCCTGTCCCTTGCGGGCCCATTAACCCTTTATGACCGGGAAATGCGAGCATGTCGATCGACATCTCCTCCACATCAATCGGCAGCGTGCCGGCGCTTTGCGCCGCATCAACGAGCAGCTTGACCCGATGCTTCCTGCATATCTCGCCGATCTCAGCAACCGGCAGGATCGTCCCGAGCAGATTGGAGCTGTGATTGACGACGACCAGAGACGTGTTCGGCCGAATCGCTTCTTCAACCTGCTTCGGTGACACATTGCCCTGCTGATCAGCCATCACGTACGTAATCTCTACATCGAGCGTGCGTTTCAGGTATTCAATGGGTCTGCGCACGGAGTTATGCTCCACCGATGTCAGGACAACGTGATCGCCCTTTTTGACGAATCCCCTGATCGCTAGATTGAGTGCGGCTGTCGTATTTAAGGCAAATGAGATGTCGTTCGGATTTTTAATATTAAACAGTTTGCTCAGATTCACCCGAGCCTCGAACAATATCCGACTCGCCTGAACGGACATGCGATGACTGCCTCTGCCTGGATTGGCTCCGTACAACTCCATGCATTCGATCATCGCTTCACTCACTGTTTTCGGTTTCGGCCAGGAGGTTGCCGCATTATCCAGATAGATGATCAAGTTGGTTCCCTCACATTACTAAGGATATAAAGAAATACTTGGCTGGCGCCAAGTCCTTTAGGATGCCGGTGGCAGCTTGGTATTTCTTATGTCTTACGAGAATGTATGGGAAGTTATACTTTCTATAAGACTAAAGAAATACTTGGCTGGCGCCAAGTCCTTTAGGATGCCGGTGGCAGCTTAGTATTTCTTATGTCTTACGAGAATGTATGGGAAGTTATACTTTCTATAAGACTAAAGAAAATAGCTGAAGCTCAGTCAGCTTCGGCGCCGGCTGCAGCACTGTACATCACACCAAGGAATTACCACGTGTACGCACTGAAAGGGGCTGATTACCGCTTTTACATCAAACAAAGCACACCTTGCGGCATGCCTTGTCTCCGGTTACGCTTCTTTACGTTTTAATAATTCCAACAACCGCTCAAAATCATCCATCGAGTAATAAGCGATCTCAATCTTCCCTTTGTTTCGCTCATGTTTTACTTTCACTGTCGTTTGCAGAATTTCTCTCAATTCTTCTTCCACGCTGCTGATGAACGGATCACGCTTCTTTGCTTTGCCCGCTTTCGCATCTGGCCGTTTCTTCGCTTGCAGTCCCTGTACGGCTTTTTCCAGCTGTCTGACGTTCCAGTTTTCGTCGATCGCCTTCCTGGCTAGCTCTTTCTGCACCTTGGGGTCGGTGATGGTGATGATTGCCCGTGCATGCCCCATGCTCAATGTTCCACGTGAAACATATTCCTTGATCTCCGCTGGCAGTTGCAACAGTCTGAGGAAATTCGCGATATGAGATCGCGATTTTCCAACCTTCACCGATAACTCTTCTTGTGTTAACTTAAACGTATCGATCAGATTCTGATAAGCGGCAGCAATCTCGAGCGCGTTGAGATCCTCGCGTTGCACGTTCTCGATCAGGGCGATCTCCATCACCTGCTGGTCTGAGAATGATCGGACAACAGCGGGAATCGTCGCCTTGCCGCTTAGCTGGGAAGCGCGAAATCTGCGTTCACCGGCGATGATCTCATAGCCCTTCAACACTTCCCGCACGATGATCGGCTGGATAACACCATGTTCCTTGATCGACTCTGCCAACTCACGAATGGCTTCTTCATCGAACGTTTTCCGTGGCTGATAAGGGTTCGGCCTGAGCTGTGCAAGCGGTATTTCGACTACCTTGTCATCGTCATTGATGCTTAATGAAGGAATCAGCGCATCCAGTCCCTTGCCAAGACCGCCTTTTTTATTCAACAGACATCACTTCCTTTGCCAGCTCTAGATAAACTTCAGCGCCTTTGGACCGCGGGTCGTAGGTGATGATAGCTTGTCCATGGCTCGGTGCTTCGCTCAACCGCACATTGCGCGGAATGACCGTACGGTATACCTTCTGTTGAAAATATTTCTTCACTTCTTCGATAACCTGGATACCGAGGTTCGTTCTTGCGTCAAACATGGTGAGCAGCACGCCTTCGATCTGCAGCGAAGTGTTCAGATGTTTCTGTACGAGTCGCACCGTATTGAGCAGCTGGCTCAGCCCTTCCAAAGCGTAGTACTCGCACTGGATTGGGATGATCACCGAGTCTGATGCGGTTAAGGAATTAACCGTAAGTATTCCAAGGGAAGGTGGACAATCGATGAGGATGTAATCAAACAGATGTCGGACGAGTTGCAACGACTTCTTCAGTCTTAACTCTCTTGAGATCGTCGGCACGAGTTCAACTTCTGCTCCAGCAAGTTGAATGGTGGCCGGAATAATCTTCAGATTTTCAATATTCGTATCCACGATAGCATCTTTTGGATGCACGTCATTAATCAACACATCGTAGATGCAATGATAGACATCCGCCTTGTTGATCCCGATCCCGCTAGTCGTATTGCCCTGCGGGTCGATGTCGACCAACAACACTTTCTTGCCCAGCGTTGCCAGGCAGGCGCCGAGATTGACGGTTGTTGTCGTCTTGCCAACGCCGCCCTTCTGATTCGTTATAGCTATGATTTTGGACAAATTTAGTCACCTCATAATAGTTCACATGCTTACTCCGCTCATTTGTCTTTAAATCAAACGTTACGTATTCATGGTCGTCTCGTAAAAATAAAATGCGTTTAAACGCCTCTGAGAGAGAAGTTTTTCAGGGTCACGCAACAGCATAAGACGACTAACTTAAGCCCACTTGCAGACACGATTGCGTGATCCAAATCAGCCCGATCCACTCCATCTGAATACTTGCCGATCGTTTCACTTGATTAGCCGATCAATTGCATATCAGTATCACAGAATAATGATACCAACTATTCTAATGAAATAAAAGCTTCATTGATATTTTCATATATTTACATGGGAAATCATTGTGATTGGTTCCGTTTCATGCTTGCTGATCATGGAAATAAACGAACAAGAAGCCTCTCTTCACGATACGCTGCGGGATCGAACGCATATCGTGTCAAGAGGCTGCTGATCTTCATATGTATGTATGTATATCGGTCAGGGCTTGTTTTTGGAAATTTTGATCTTGATTTCGTAATAGTCTTGATGGTCGACTTCATCCACATCGACCTTCATGCCTGAACCGGTTACCATCTCTACGGATTGTCTGATGGTGTTAATCGCCAATCGAATATCCTTGGAGAAGGAAAATCTTTTCGGCTTTGATTTCTTGCGCGCCTTGGTCAACAGTTGCACTCTTTGCTCGGTCTGCTTTACATTCATATCCTTGTCGATAATATCCTGGAGCACCTTGATCTGCAATTCTTCACTGAGAGGAAGCAGCGCTCTCGCATGCCTCTCGGATATTTTCCTCTCCAGCAAGGCGTCCTTGACTTGATCACAGAGGTGCAGCAGTCGCAGTTTATTGGCGATCGTGGACTGGGATTTGCCCAATCTCTGGGCCAGGCTCTCTTGCGTTAATTGATGAATGTCGATTAATTGCTGATAAGCAATGGCTTCCTCAATGGAGGTCAGGTTTTCTCTCTGCAAATTCTCGATGAGAGCGATCGATGCTGTCTGAGAGTCATTAAAATCACGGATGATAGCGGGTATCGTCTCCATTCCGAGCTTCTTTACTGCGCGGAGCCTTCTCTCACCTGCGATAAGTTCATACTTGCCATCGCGAAGTCGAACGACGATCGGCTGGATGATACCGTGTGTTTTAATCGTCTGACACAGTTCATCGATACGATCCTCGTCAAATACGGATCTCGGTTGATATGGACTCGGACTGATGTCGGCAACCGGCAGTTGTTTGACTTCGTCATTGCTGTTGCGATCAGCCAGGCCAAAAATCCTCGAAATCTGCTCTTTCATCACATTATCACCTATCCGATATTCAGAATCTCCGCATCAACACGTCAAGCGCCTTATGATTAATTCGCTATGAAGCGATTATTTCCTTCCATCTCGCTCATATCCACTCTGAAGCGTTGCAGGCTTGTTCAAATGTTTCACGTGAAACATAAGTGACGGCCTGATCGCTTTCAAGGCTTGACTAACGGCTGTTTTAACGGCATGCCTGGCTTTCTTGGATATGCTTTTGGCGTTTGTTTCACTTTCTCGATTACGATGATGTGGCGTTCTGACTGGTCAATGGGAAGTCGAAAGGCGTGAACTTGCTGCATCTTGCCGCCGAGGAGATTCGTGCTGTATAATGCCGCGTCGATCTCTTCCTGCGGATTCGTCCCTTTCATAGCAGCAAAATATCCGCCCACCTTGGCAAATGGCAAGCAAAATTCATTCAGCACATTCAATCTGGCAACAGCCCTGGCAGTTACGAGGTCATACTTCTCTCTGTGATGCGCAAGCCTGCCCGCTTCCTCCGCTCGTGCATGTACCGCATCAACATATTTCAATCCTAGAGCTGAAATTAGATGGTTCAGAAATTGGATGCGTTTGTTCAATGAGTCGATAATCGTCACCTGAAGATGCGGGAACAGTATCTTCAGCGGTATGCTGGGGAATCCGGCTCCCGAGCCGATATCAGCGACACTCCGGAAAGCAGGCATGTCGAGAAAGAAAGCAAGTGAAGCCGAATCGAAAAAATGCTTCATATATACTTGCTCTCTTTCCGTAATACCGGTCAGGTTCATTCGTTCATTCCAACTGATCAGTTCCTGATAATACGTCTCGAACTGCTCCAGCATCACATCCGTGACATCTATATGATGTTGTTGCAATTGCTCACTGAAATGATGGGTGATCCGGTGATTCATGATCAAGATCCTCGCGCAGCCAATACTTTATGATATTGTTCGATATAGACGAGCAAAATCGAGATGTCAGCCGGAGATACGCCCGATATTCGGGAAGCTTGACCAATCGAGATCGGGCGAATCTTCGCCAGCTTCTGTCTTGCTTCCGTCGACAGTCCGTGAATCTCCTCATATGCGATGTCGTCCGGGATCTTCTTCGATTCCATCTTCTGCATCCGTTCTACCTGCTGCAGTTGCTTTTCGATATAACCCGAATACTTGACCTGAATCTCCACCTGTTCCTTCATTTCCGCATTTAATTCACACGGCGATGGACAGATTCGTTCGATATGCTCATAAGTCAGCTCCGGACGTCGCAACAAGGACATGGCATCTACAGCGTTGTTAAGAACAACTGTTCCCGCTTGTTCCAGCAGTTCTTGCACATGCGGTTCCGGTCTGACCTTGGTCGTCCTGAGCCGTTCGAGCTCCATCTCGACCATGCGCTTCTTGTGCAGGAAACGCTGATAACGCTCCTCCGGGATCAGGCCAATCTCATAGCCGATCGGCGTCAAACGAAGATCGGCATTGTCGTGTCGCAGAAGCAGCCGGTATTCCGCACGGGATGTGAGCAACCGATACGGTTCATTCGTGCCCTTCGTCACCAGATCATCGATCAATACTCCGATATAACCATCAGAACGCTTCAGAATAACCGGCTCGAGCCCCTTCACCTTGCGCGCGGCATTGATACCGGCCATAATGCCTTGTGCGCCAGCTTCTTCGTAGCCGGATGTGCCATTGATCTGACCGGCTGTGAACAGGCCATCGATCAGTTTCGTCTCCAGCGACGGCTTAAGCTGCGTAGGCACGATGACATCATATTCGATGGCATAGCCGGTGCGCATCATCTGCGCATTTTCCAGGCCTGGCACAGAGTGCAGAATCTTCAGCTGCACATCCTCCGGCATGCTCGTGGACAGACCCTGGACATAGAACTCAGCAGTGTAGCGTCCTTCCGGTTCGAGGAAGATCTGGTGTTTCGGCTTGTCAGCGAAACGCACGATCTTGTCTTCAATCGAAGGACAATATCTGGCGCCAGTTCCCTCGATCGCTCCGGAGAACATCGGGCTGCGATGCAGGTTCTCCTGGATGATCTCATGCGTATCGCTGGACGTATACGTGAGCCAACACGGCAGTTGTTCTCCTGGAGGCGGCTCTACTGTATCGTAAGAGAAAAATTTCGGATTCTCATCGCCAGGTTGAATCTCCATCTTCGAGAAGTCTATCGACTCTTTCAACACGCGCGGCGGAGTTCCTGTTTTGAAGCGCACCAACTCGAAGCCGAGCTCGCGCAGATTATGCGACAGATTCACGGAAGGCTGTTGATTGTTCGGACCGCTCTCATACTGCAGTTCGCCAATAATGATCTTGCCGCGCAGATATGTGCCAGTGGTCAGAACCACCGTCTTCGAGAAATATTGGGCGCCGGTCTTCGTCTCGACGCCTTTGCTTACGCCGTTTTCCACGATCAGCTTCTCCACCATGCCTTGACGCAACGTCAGGTTCGGCGTCCGCTCGATCGTCAGCTTCATCTGATGCGAATACATCAGCTTATCCGCCTGTGCCCGAAGGGCATGGACCGCAGGTCCCTTCCCTGTATTCAGCATCCGCATCTGAATATATGTCTTGTCGATATTCCTGCCCATCTCTCCGCCTAACGCATCGATCTCCCGAACGACATGGCCCTTCGCAGGTCCGCCGATCGATGGGTTACAAGGCATGAATGCGACCATATCCAGATTGATCGTAATGAGCATCGTCTTGCAACCCATACGGGCTGCAGCCAGCGCAGCTTCGCAACCGGCATGGCCTGCTCCGATGACGATCACATCATAATGTCCGGCATCGTATTGCATGTGTTACTCCCTCCAATCTGTGGGTGAAGCATGCTTCAGCATGCCTCAGGTCTTGCCATATTCACTTGCCCAGGCAAAATTGCGAGAAGATCTGGTCGATCAGTGAATCCGGCGCTGAATCTCCGATAATCTCGCCCAATTGCTCCCACGCATTGCGTACATCGATCTGCATGATATCGATTGGAATGCCCGCATCCACACTTGCTATGGCATCCAACAGGGATTGTTTAGCCCTTTCCAACAGGGAGATATGTCGAACATTGCTGATGTAAGTCATATCATGGCTTTCCACAGCTCCGCTGAAGAACAAGCCGGAGATCGCAGCCTCCAGCTCCTTCATCCCTGTTCCTTCCTTGATCGACATGCGCACGATGCGTTCAGGCGGGAACATATCCGTAATCGCCGACATATCCAGCTTGCCGGGCAGATCGGTCTTGTTGATGATCACGATCGTTTGTCTATCCTTGACCTGCTGCAGCAATTGATAGTCATCCTCATGGAGCTCTTCCCCATGATTCAACACGAACAGGATCAGATCCGCTTCCGCCAGCGCCATCCGGGATCGCTCCACACCGATTTGCTCCACCAAGTCGCTCGTCTCCCGAATCCCCGCCGTGTCCAGCAGCTTCAGCGGTATGCCGCCAACCGTGACATATTCCTCGATCACGTCACGTGTCGTTCCCGGAATATCCGTTACGATCGCCCGGTTCTCCTGCGCCAATTCATTGAGCAGGGATGATTTGCCAACGTTGGGCCGACCGACGATTGCAGTCACGATCCCTTCCCTCAAGATCTTCCCCTGTCTCGCTGAACGGAGCAGCTCATCGATCTGCGCGATGACGGCATAGCTCTTGTCGCGAATAAACGCGCTCGTCATCTCCTCCACATCATGTTCCGGGTAATCGATATTCACCTCGATATGCGCCAGCACCTCAACAAGCTCCTGCCGCATCGCACGGATCTTCTTCGACAGCTTGCCCTCCACCTGTTTCAGCGCGATAAAGAAGGCCCGATCGGACTTCGAGCGGATCAGATCGATCACCGCCTCCGCCTGAGTCAGATCGATGCGGCCATTCAGAAAGGCCCGCTTCGTGAATTCTCCCGGCTCTGCCAGACGTACACCGCTGAGCAGCAGCAATTCCAGCACTTTATTCACAGAGATCAGGCCGCCATGACAGCTGATCTCGACAATGTCTTCCTTCGTGAAGGATCTTGGTGCACGCATCACCGTCACAAGCACTTCCTCCACCCGTTCTCCGGTTCGCGGATCCACGATATGACCATAATGAACCGTATGGCTGGGTACCTCTTCGAGAGAATGCCTGCCTGCATAGATGCTGCCCGCCAGCTTCACCGCTTCATCTCCACTGATGCGGATGACGGCGATTCCGCCCTCCCCAAGCGGCGTGGAGATAGCGGCAATCGTATCCGCTAACATCGGCATTTCCCCCCTTACTCTTAACAGTTTCTCCTGGTCGCGTTCATAAAAAACAATGACTAAGGGATTAGTCATTGCCTGGGAAATACGCTATTGCGATTTAAGACCGATTACAAGCCGACGATTCGGTTCTTCTCCTTTGCTGAATGATCGAACTTGCGGATGGTTCTGCAGATAAGTATGAATAATCTTACGTTCGTGTGACGGCATCGGTTCAAGCACGACTTCACGCCGGCTTCGCACCGCTTTTTCGGCGAGACGAGCTGCAAGCTCCTCCAGGGTCTTCTTTCTGCGCTCGCGGAAATTCTCCGCATCCAGGATGATCCTCGTATTCACGTTGCCCGTGCGATGCGAAACAACATTCACCAGATACTGCAATGCGTCAAGCGTCTGTCCCCTTCGCCCGATCAGGATGCCGATATCATCCTTGCTCGACAACTGCAAGACGATTCCGTCTGGCGTCTCCTGACGTTCGATGTGAATGTCCAGTTTCATCGAAGCCGCGATTTCATGCAGAAATTGCACGGCTTCATCAACTGCATCCGGTTTGACCGTCAGTTCGACCTTCGCTTCCTTGGAACCAAGAAGTCCGAACAACCCCTTGCTCGGCTGTTCCAGAATGACGACATCAACCCGATCTCTCGACACCTGAAGCTTCGAAAGTCCCGCCTCAATCGCTTCTTCAACCGTTTTACCCGTCACCGTAATCTTATTCATCTGGACTTGCCTCCCTTAACCTGGCCTTCCTTTTTCGATTTGCCGATCCCATAGATGAAGTAAGTTTGAACAAGCGTGAACAGGTTGCTATATACCCAATACAACGGCAATGCCGATGGGAATGATATGGACATGACGAAAATCAGGATTGGGAAGATGATCATGATCCCATTCATCGGGTTGTTGGCATTCGGTGTTTGAGACGAAATCATCTTCTGTTGAATATAGGTCGTAAGTGCAGCCAGTATCGGCAAGATATAGAACTTGTCCGGTTCGCTGAGATCCATCCACAGGAAATGGCTGTGTTCGCCGCGTATCGCCGGATTGTACATGATGGAATTGTAAAGCGCCAGCAAGATCGGCATCTGGATCAGAATCGGCAAACAGCCGGCAAGCGGATTCACATTGTGCTTCTGATAAAGTTTCATCATCTCTTCCTGATACTTCTGCTGATCGTTCTTGTACTTGTCGCGAAGTTTCAGCAGTTCCGGCTGCAGCGCTTGCATTGCTTTGGAACTGCGATATTGCTTGAGCGTCAACGGCAAGAGCAAGAGACGGATGATGATGGTCATGACCAGGATGGCCAGTCCATATTGATTAAACAGCAATTCTGCGAAAAAATCTAACGAAAGCGCAAACGGATATACGATATATCGTTGCCAGAACCCGCCCTGGGCAAGTTCCTCCGTAGGAATCGTCGGGATCGCGCTCGTGGAGCACCCGGACAAGAGAACAACAAAGAGAAGCAGCCCGATGACGAGTAAGGGTTTGCGAACAGATCTCTGTAACAAAGTTTTTCCTCCTATAACGAAGTCCTAGTCTGCCAATGTCAACTATACCATATCCATATATGAAAGAAAATAAATTGGCAACACATCCACTCAAAATCAATTGGCAAACATATGTAGCTACCATCTTGCGGCCACATTTGCCAGGAGAAACATGAATGTTCACTGTTCCTTCTGGAGTATAGACGCCCTGTTGCAAACATGGATCACGCTTTTGACCATCTCATCGAAGCTCAGATCAAGCGCAGCCTTGCGTACAACGATCACCATATCATGGTGAGGAGCGATACGCGGAGCAAGGTTTCGCACGATTTCCTTCAGCAATCTTCTCATCCGGTTGCGGACAACCGCTTTGCCGATCTTCTTGCTGACCGATATGCCGAGGCGGAAATGTTCCACTTCCTCATTTCTCAATACATACAGCACAAATTGACGATTTGCCGTCGACTTTCCGTATTTGTATACCTTATTAAAATCCGAGCGTTGTGCCAACCTGTATGCTTTCTGCAATCTGATCACCGCTCACGAAAAGGATTTGATATAGAAAAAGACCACTTCCGTGGCCTTTTTGGTTTATGCGCTGATAACTTTTCTGCCTTTGCGACGGCGCGCTGCCAGTACTTTTCTTCCGTTTTTCGTGCTCATTCTCTTACGAAAACCGTGAACTTTCTTGCGTTTGCTCACATTCGGATTGAATGTTGGTTTACCCATGATCGCACCTCCTTACTTCAACCCCCATACATTGCAGATCATATCTGAATGACCTATGGGTCATCGGTTTACTGGTCTCCTTCAGAAAAAACACCTTTAAATATTTAACCATTACACAAGGCAAAAGTCAATAAAAACGTAAGGTGACCAGCTTAACCCAACGGGTTGTGAATAACTTAAACGCGGATCGCTTTGAATCTTGTCGAACAATCAACAATTTATTCACAATATGTAGTGTTGTTGATAACTATTAACCACAAGTTATTGAGATTGTGGATAAATTAACGAAATCCGTTGAAATCGCGGCTTTATTTTGCTATCATAAAGATGTTTTCACTGTGAATAACTGATTTTATAGTTGAATTATACACAGTCTGTGGATAACATTGTGAACAAAATTCCTCTGCTGTGATTATACTTATCCTCAACCATGTAAGTATGTGAATAATAACGACAAATTTCAACCGTCAAAAGTTGAAATTTCTTTTTTTCTTCTTCGCGTTATTTATCCACATTCACTCACCCATGCCCGCCGTTTAAGTCTGAGAAGGAGTGAACATAAATTGGAAGACCAGGTCCACGATCTGTGGCAACAAGTACTATCTGCAATTCAGACGAAAATCAGCAAGCCGAGCTTCGATACGTGGTTCAAATCGACGAAGATCATCCATTCTGACGATTCCCATCTCACGATCCTTGCACCGAATGAATTCGCGCGTGACTGGCTTGAGGGCAAATATTCGCAACTGATCAAGAATACGCTGATCGAACTGTTCGGAGAAGCCAAAGAGGTTAAATTCGTCATCGAGCCGGAAGCTGTCCAGACGACCGCGAGCAAGCCGCAACCGCCCAAACCCGAGCAGCCCAAGGTAGAAGTTCATGAGGAATCCTACGCCAAGTTGCTTAATCCGAAGTATACCTTCGATACCTTCGTCATCGGTGCAGGCAATCGTTTCGCGCATGCTGCTTCACTCGCAGTGGCAGAACAGCCGGCCAAGGCGTACAATCCTTTGTTCATCTATGGTGGTGTCGGTCTCGGCAAGACTCATCTGATGCATGCGATCGGACACTACATACTTGAGCATAATCCTCGGAGTCGAGTTTTATACCTGTCGTCAGAGAAATTTACCAATGAATTCATCAATGCGATCCGCGACAACCGCGGCGAAGAATTCCGTTTGAAGTACCGCAATATCGATATTTTGCTGATCGACGATATCCAATTTATCGCTGGGAAGGAGCAGACGCAGGAGGAGTTTTTCCACACCTTCAACGCGCTTCACGAAGCCCACAAACAGATCATCATCTCAAGCGACCGGCAACCGAAGGAGATTCCTACATTGGAAGAACGACTGCGCTCTCGCTTTGAATGGGGGCTCATCACCGATATTCAGCCGCCTGACCTGGAGACCAGGGTCGCCATCCTGCGCAAGAAAGCAAAGGCTGAGAATCTGGAAATCCCCAACGAAGCGATTATGTATATCGCGAATCATATCAATACGAATATCCGAGAGTTGGAAGGCGCTCTGATCCGCGTGATTGCCTACTCTTCTCTCGTTAACGAAGACATTACCGCGCATCTCGCCGCCCAGGCCCTGAAGGATATCATTCCGGCAGGTCGACCGAAGTCGATCACGATCCATGATATTCAACAGGTCGTTGGCGAGTATTTTGGCATGAAGATCGAAGATTTCAAGGCGCGCAAAAGAACCAAAGCGATCGCCTTCCCTCGCCAGGTGGCGATGTATCTGTCGCGAGAGTTGACGGACTTCTCACTCCCCAAGATTGGTGAAGCATTTGGCGGACGTGACCATACGACGGTCATTCATGCTCACGAGAAGATCTCCCAGGCGATTCAGGAAGATCAGGAATTATATAAGGTAATCAATAATCTGAATGAGAAGATTAAAAATATGAGGGGCATTTCTTAGTAGATGAAAGTTGTTGATATGTGTTGAATACTGAGGTTTCTTGTCAACAACTTATCCACAAGTGGATAACCTTGTTATCCTAATGATTTGCCCACATATTCACATAATCACAGCGCCTACTACTACTGCTAACTAAAACAAATAATATTTATATGCTTGCGTCAAGCGATTTAGAACCACCATACGATTGGGAGTTGAACAAATGAGAATCAATATCGCGAAGCAAGAGTTGAACGAGGCTATATCCCAAGTCTCGAAAGCCGTCTCTTCCAGAACATCCATTCCGATCTTGAGCGGAATTAAACTGGAAGCGAATTCATCCGGTTTGACATTAACCGCAAGCGATACAGAGATTTCGATTCAAAATGTGATCCCTGCTGTGCAAAATGACCAAACCATCATCGATCTGGAACGTGAAGGCAGTGTTGTACTGCCAGCCAAATTTTTTGTCGAGATCGTCAAGAAGCTTCCTTCTTCCATGATTGAGATCGAAGTGCATGACCACTTCATCACGATGATTCGCGCCGGCTCTACCGAGGTTCAACTGGTTGGACTGGATCCGGAGGAATTCCCGCTCTTGCCGCGGCTTTCCGAAGAGCATATGCTGCACCTGAGCAGCGATGAGCTGAGGGATATGATTCGTCAAACGACTTTTGCCGCTTCTACGAATGAAACTTCTGCCATCCTGACGGGCATACTATGGAGTATTCAGGAAGACAGCCTGAAGTTCGTGGCGACAGACAGACATAGACTGGCCAGCAGCCAGGTCAAGCTGAATAACGCCGCATCAGGCGAGTATCATATATCGATCGTCGTGCCGGCGAAGACGTTGAATGAGCTGAGCAAGATATTGCCGGATGAGAATGTGATGATCGACATCGTCATCGAGGACAACCAGGTTTTGTTCCGTATGGAAAACCTGCTCTTCTATTCCAGAATCCTGGATGGCATGTATCCCGATACGTCGAAGATCATCCCGACCGTTTTCAAGACGGAGTTTACGATCGATACGAAACAGCTGACCGATGCGCTTGATCGGGCGTATCTGTTGTCCAGGGAAGAGAAGACGAATATCGTGCGGCTGGCTTCGATCGATGACCACCGGATCGAGATTTCCTCCTCCTCCTCTGAACTTGGCAAAGTCACGGAACAGATCGAGGTCGAACATTTTGTCGGCGAACCGCTGAAGATCGCCTTTAACTCCAGATACATGCTGGATGTGATGAAGGTGATGGACGACGAACGCGTCCATATCTCGTTCACCGGGGCGATGAGTCCGATCATCGTGACACCGCAGAACAGTAAAGCAATCCTTCATCTGATACTTCCATATCGAACGACGAATTAAGGAGCGCGGGCAATGAAAGAAATCGCGATTTCAACTGAATATATAACGTTAGGCCAGTTCTTGAAACTGGCCGATTGTATTGATACGGGAGGACAGGCAAAGGCCTTTCTTGCGCAGTACGCGGTATATGTGAACGGTGAGCCTGAAAACAAAAGAGGGAAAAAGCTGTTCAAAAATGATATAATTGCTGTAGAAGGCTTTGGGAAATTCAAGGTCACGGCCAAGTAACAGCAGGAGGATATCTCTTGATTCTTAGGGAAATTCATCTAAACCGCTATCGCAACTATGATCGCTTGTCCTTAAGGACGGATCACCAGGTGAACCTGTTCGTAGGCGCCAATGCCCAGGGGAAGACGAATTTGCTGGAGGCGATCTACGTGCTCGCTCTCATGAGGTCCCATCGCACGCACAAGGACAAGGAGCTGATCGCCTGGCAAGCGGAGCAAGCGATCATCGAAGGCGGAGTAGAGCGTGATCTCGGCCGTTTGCTGCTGCAGGTCAAGCTGTCTCAACATGGGAAGAAAGCGAGTATCAATGGTCTGGAGCAGCGCAAGCTTAGTCAATATATAGGCTCGCTCAACGCGGTGATGTTCGCGCCGGAAGATCTCGAAATTGTCAAAGGTGCTCCCGGGATCAGGCGCCGTTTTCTTGATGTTGAGATGGGTCAGGTTTATCCCACCCATCTGTATCACTTGACGCAGTATCAGAAGGTGCTCGCGCAGCGCAACAACATGCTCAAGAACTGGACTCCATCCGGGCAAGTGATGATGGACATATGGGATGAACAGCTCGCCGAGTACGGTTCTAAAATCATTCGCAAACGTCAACAATTTATAACACAGCTTCAGAGTTGGGCAGAAGAGATTCACGCCGGCATCACGAAAGGTGAAGAGCAGCTCAGGATCGTCTATAAGCCTTCATTCGAGTGTGAGCCTGGCGCTGATGAACCTGTATTAATTAACCAGTTTATGGTAAAGTTATCACAGGTGCGCGAACAGGAGATCCGGAGAGGAACAACGCTGGTCGGGCCGCATCGCGATGATCTGGAATTTCTGATCAATGACCGGGATGCGCAAACGTACGGTTCACAAGGGCAACAGCGCACGGTCGGTCTATCGGTCAAGTTGGCTGAGATCGAGCTGATTCGGCATGAGATTGGTGAATATCCGTTGCTTCTGCTCGATGATGTTCTGTCAGAGCTTGATCAGACGAGGCAGAATCAGCTGATCGCCATCTTTCAGAGCAAGGTGCAAACGTTCATTACGACGACCGGCACAGAGTCGCTTAAGCTGCAACTGTTGGATGACGCCGTCATCTACAACGTAGAAGGCGGTCAGGTCCACATCAGATAAACGAATGCCAAGGTGAATGAGATAGGAGTGATCGCATGTACATCCATATCGGCGGTGACCGAATGATTCGCTCTGCTGAGTTGATTGCCATATTTGATATATCAATCGAACAATCATCGAAGATTTCCAGTCAGTACATGCAATATGCCAAGGAACACAACCGTGTGGAAACAGCTGGCGAAGAGGAAATCAAGTCGATTGTGGTGACCAAGGATCACATCTTCTATTCTCCTATCTCATCGTCAACGCTGAAGAAACGGCTGTATCAGATTATCTAATCCGACTTGAGTATCACCCCCCACAATAATAGAGTAGGTGAAGTCATGACATCGGTTCAAAATACGTACGATGAAAGTCAGATACAAGTGTTGGAAGGCCTGGAGGCCGTCAGAAAGCGTCCTGGCATGTATATAGGTTCGACCAGTGTCAAGGGCTTGCATCATCTTGTATGGGAAGTTGTCGACAACTCGATCGATGAGGCGTTGGCCGGCTACTGTACGCATATCGAAGTTATCGTGCACAAGGACAACAGCGTTACGGTCATTGACAATGGACGTGGCATACCGGTAGGCCTTCATCCCAAGATGCAGAAATCCACGGTAGAAGTCGTGCTGACGGTGCTCCATGCCGGAGGCAAATTTGGCGGAGAAGGCTACAAGGTATCCGGCGGCTTGCATGGCGTCGGCGTGTCTGTTGTAAACGCGCTGTCAGAGCATTTGACCGTTCAGGTCAAGCGCGACGGCAAGATTCATCAGATGGAATTCGTACGCGGCTTACCGCAATACGAACTTAAGGTGATCGGCGAGACGAACGAGACGGGAACAACGATCACGTTTAAACCGGACCCGGAGATTTTCACGGAGACCGTGGAATTCGATTACGATACGCTGCAGTCGCGCATCCGCGAGCTGGCGTTCCTGAACAAGGGCATCCAGATCAGCCTGCTTGACGAACGCAGCGGCATGGAACAGACGTTCAAATATGACGGCGGCATCATCCAGTTCGTCGAATATTTGAACCGCAATCGCGAAGCCCTGCACGAGCAACCAATCTATATGGAGGGCGAGAAAGACAATATCCAGGTGGAGATCGCCCTGCAGTACAACGACAGCTATCTGGAGAATATCTATTCGTTCGCCAACAATATTCATACGCATGAAGGCGGTTCGCATGAATCTGGATTCAAGAGCGCGTTAACAAGGGTGATCAATGATTATGCCCGCCGTTCCAATGCGATCAAGGACAACGATGCGAATCTGACCGGCGATGATGTGCGTGAAGGTCTGACGGCGATCATCTCCGTCAAGATTCCGGAGCCGCAGTTCGAAGGTCAGACGAAGACCAAGCTCGGCAACAGTGAAGTCCGCGGCATCGTGGAATCGCTGTTCAGCGACAAATTCGCGGAGTTTCTGAGCGAGAATCCGACGACAGCGAAGAAGATTCTTGAGAAATCGCTGCAGGCGGCACGGGCGCGTGAAGCGGCCCGCAAGGCACGCGAACTCACGAGGCGCAAGTCCGCGCTTGAAGTCAGCTCCCTGCCGGGCAAACTGGCTGACTGTTCGTCCAAAGATGCTTCGATCAGCGAGCTGTTTATCGTCGAAGGGGATTCCGCCGGCGGTTCAGCGAAGCAAGGACGCGATCGACATTTCCAGGCGATCCTGCCGCTGCGCGGCAAGATCCTGAATGTGGAGAAGGCCAGACTCGATCGCATCCTCTCCAATGCCGAGATCCGCGCGATTATCACAGCGCTTGGCACGGGAATCAGCGATGATTTTGATATTACGAAGGCAAGATACCACAAGATCATCATCATGACCGATGCCGACGTAGACGGTGCGCATATTCGCACGCTGCTCCTCACCTTCTTCTATCGCTATATGCGGCAGATCATCGAATCCGGCTACGTCTATATCGCGCAGCCGCCGCTGTACAAGATCGAGAAGAATAAAGTGGTGCGTTATGCGTTTAATGATGCGGAACGTGACCAGATCCTGAAGGAAATAGGCGAAGGCAAGACCAATGTGCAGCGGTACAAGGGTCTTGGCGAGATGAACCCTGAACAGCTGTGGGAGACAACGATGGATCCGGAGAGCAGAACCTTGCTGCAGGTTAGCATCGAGGATGCGCTGAAGGCAGATGAGATCTTCGATACGCTGATGGGGGATAACGTCGAGCCGCGGCGTGATTTTATCCAGGAGCATGCGAAGTTCGTGCGGAATCTGGATATCTAGATACGTAAAGGTGCCTGTACCGCATGGCGGCGACAAGCACCTTTTTGCTTATCTTGCTGGCATCAGCAAGGCATCTCCTTCGGGTGAGATCATTTGCGATATTTCTTCAGGAACCAATACAGGATGAATCCGATCACGAGAACGGCCAATATCGCATAGGTGATATTGGAATAGACGTCCATGAAATCCAGGATCTTGTCCCAGTTTTCGCCCAGCATCGCACCTAGTGACACGAGAACGGTATTCCAGATGAGCGTTCCTGCGGTTGTGAACAACAGGAACAGGCCAAAATTCAGCTTCGCCATGCCTGCGGGGATCGAGATCAGGCTGCGAATAAGCGGTACCATCCTGCAGAAGAACACTGTCCAATATCCATACCGGTTAAACCAGCCGAATGCTTGCTCAAGATCCTCACGCTTGACTCTGAGGAAGCGGCCCCAGCGGTCGATGATTCGCTGCAGGACATCGATATTGAACAAACGTCCGATCAGATAGAGGATAACAGCGCCGAAGATCGATCCAAGGGTGGACGCGATGATAACGCCGATAACCGTGAGGCTGGTGGTGATGGTCATGAATCCGCCAAATGTCAGGATGAGCTCAGAGGGGATGGGAGGGAACAGATTCTCGATCGCGATGATAAGTGCGATTCCCACGTATCCGTATGATTCCATAACATTGATAATCCAATTTTGCAGCATGTGTTTACTCTCCCAGATCATGATATGTACGTTTACTCTAAGCATATTATAAAAATGGACAAAGCTGAACAAGATGTTGAGACAAAGATGTTGACGGATGATATTCCATTTTTTGTACAACAGTACTCAGGCATGGATATGCGGGATGAATGATGGGAATGCACAAGGTGAAAACGGCCGTTTCGGAAGTCGTTTAATTGTACTTATACTGAGAAAGTAATATAATAGGATAGATATGAATGTATTTTCATGCAGGAAAGTCCTTTGATGGAAACGACAGAATACGACGTTCCCAGTGACGTTGACAACAATGAAGTCGCGCTCAAGTAGAGGTCGACTTGATGTAATAGGAGGTCCGCATGGCTGACGATATGCACTCGAGAATCAAGGATGTTGATATTGGCCAAGAGATGCGTCAATCTTTCCTGGACTATGCCATGAGCATCATCGTGAGCAGAGCTCTGCCGGATGTACGGGACGGATTGAAGCCGGTTCATCGTCGCATCCTGTACGCGATGAACGAGCTCGGCATGTCTCCGGACAAACCTTTCAAGAAATCGGCCAGGATTGTCGGCGAAGTAATCGGTAAGTACCATCCGCATGGTGATGCCGCCGTATATGAGACGATGGTGCGCATGGCGCAAGATTTCTCACTTCGGTACACGCTGGTAGAGGGCCATGGCAATTTCGGCTCGATTGACGGAGATTCCGCGGCAGCCATGCGTTACACAGAAGCGAGATTGTCGAAGATGGCGATGGAGCTTCTCCGTGATCTGAACAAGGATACGGTTGACTTCGTGCCGAACTATGACGGTGAAGAGAAAGAACCTGCCGTGCTGCCGGCTCGTTTCCCGAATCTGCTGGTGAACGGTGTGTCGGGGATCGCGGTTGGTATGGCGACCAACATCCCGCCGCATAACCTGTCGGAAGTGATCGATGGTACGCTGGCGCTCATTCGCAATCCTGACATTACACCGCTAGAATTGATGCAATATGTGAAGGGTCCTGATTTCCCGACCGCGGGGTATATCATGGGCAGGGAAGGCATCAAGCAAGCATACCTGACCGGCCGGGGCACGATCACGATGCGGGCGAAGACGACGATCGAAGAGAACGGCAACAAGCCGCGCATCATCGTACATGAATTGCCGTATCAGGTCATCAAGGCGAGACTCGTAGAGAAGATCGCCGAGCTCGTCAATGAGAAACGGATCGAAGGCATTACCGATCTGCGCGATGAGTCGGACCGCAACGGCATGCGCATCGTCATTGAACTGCGGAGAGATGTGAATCCGCATGTCGTTCTGAACAATCTGTTCAAGCATACGGCGATGCAATCGAACTTCGGCGTCAATATGCTTGCGCTGGTCAATGGCGAGCCGAAGGTGCTCAACCTTCGCGATATGCTCTACTATTATCTGCAGCATCAGATTGACGTCATCCGCCGCAGAACGGAATATGATCTGCGCAAGGCGGAAGCGCGCGCTCACATCCTGGAAGGACTGCGTGTTGCGTTGGACAACCTCGATGAAGTAATCACGCTGATCCGCAGCTCGCGAACTACCGAGATCGCACGCGACAGCCTGATGAGCAGATTCCAGCTCAGTCATGATCAGGCGCAGGCAATTCTGGACATGCGTCTGCAGCGCTTGACCGGACTGGAGCGCGAGAAAATCGAGGAAGAATACCAGGAGCTTATGGCCAAGATTGCCGAATACAAGGAGATTCTCGCGAACGAGCAGCTTGTGCTGAACATCATCAGCGAAGAGCTTACCGAGATCAAGGAGAGGTTCGGCGACGAACGGCGTACGGAGATAACGGCAGCTGAGGACGAGATCCTCGATGAGGACCTGATCCCGCAGGAGGATGTCGTCATTACCGTGACCCACAGCGGATACATCAAACGCTTGCCGGTCTCGACCTACCGCAGCCAGAAGCGGGGCGGCAAGGGCGTCATCGGGATGGATACGAAGGAAGACGACTTCGTTACCCATCTGTTCGTGACGAATACTCACCAGTATCTGATGTTCTTCACGAACAAGGGCAAGGTGTACCGAATCAAGGCGTATGAGATACCGGAGCTGGGTCGGACGGCCAGAGGCACGCCGATCATCAATCTGATTCAGATCGAAGCAGGTGAGAAGATCAACGCCGTGATACCGGTCGAAGATTTCGATTCGGACAAGAATCTGTTCTTCGCCACACGCCAGGGCATCGTCAAGAAGACTCCGCTGGCTGACTATGTCAATATTCGCAAGGGCGGTCTGATCGCCATCCATCTCCGTGAGGACGATGAGCTGATTGGCGTGAAGTTGACAGACGGCAAGCAGGAGATCATCATGGGAACCGCCGAAGGAATGTCGATTCGCTTCTCCGAACAGGATGTTCGGACGATGGGGCGTTCCGCAACTGGTGTCAAGGGCATCCAGCTGTCAGATGGCGATGAGGTCATCGATATGGATGTTGTTGATCATATCTGCGATGTTTTGATCGTAACTGCCAAAGGTTACGGCAAGCGCACTCCCATATCGGAATACCGCATTCAGACTCGTGGCGGCAAAGGGATCAAGACGATCAATGTTACCGAGAAAAACGGGCGCGTCGTTGGCCTGAAGGTCGTTAACGACGACAATGACCTCATGATCATCACCATATCAGGCACGATCATCAGAACAAGCGTTGCCGGCATATCTGAGATGGGTCGGTATACCCAAGGCGTTCGCCTGATCCATATTCGCGAGGATGATGAAGTTTCGTCGGTTACCGAGGTAGACCGGGCGAGCGACTCCGAAGATGTCGAATCAGATGAAGAGCAAGCGTAAATTCTGAAGATGCGGCATTGCATGCAACCCAAGGGCCGAGTTGACAATCCATAAAGCAAATTGTCATAGGCCCTTTTTAAGTCTTATAGAAAGTATAACTTCCCATACATTCTCGTAAGACATAAGAAATACTAAGCTGCCACCGGCGTCCTAAAGGACTTGGCGCCAGCCAAGTATTTCTTTATTGCATGTCGGTTCAGGCATTGCTTCTCTCATGAGCATCATATCGACGATCAGAAATTTTAAATGCAAGAAGGTGATGGTATGGTTCTGGTTCAAGTGGGAAAACTGCTGTCGGGCGATCAACTGTTGGAGGATGTTTACACGCAGAGGGGCAGCAAACTTTTCCACAAAGGGAAGGTTCTAACGGACCGAGATATCGAAGTGTTGAAGGCTTTTATGGTGGTTGACGTGATTGTGGACCGGTCCTCGTCGAGGAAGGTTGATATGAACGCTGAGCATGAAACGAGGATGCCGAGAAGAGCCAACATCAGAACCAGGAGCGAATCCGAAACCTCAGCGGAATCGTCCGTATCGAAAGCAAACAACGATGAACCGGCCGTATCAGACTCCAAATCGGAATCGGCGCTTAATAAAGCGTTACCAAGACGAGGAGTAACCGTCAGCAAAGTATTCGAGCAGTATTATGACCAACTGTTCCAGGTGACGAAGCAAGTCTTTGCCAAGCCCGGTGACATTGACAACGAGAGTATCGCAGCATTGCGCCATGCACTCGAAGCGATCATTCCGAGAATGGAATATATGGACGTATTGTTGTATTTTCCAACCAGGATGAAGACGAGCGATCATATCTACCACAAGAGCATCATGGTGGCGCTGACTTCCTATATCATCGCCAACTGGGTCAAGCTTCCGAGACAAGACTTGATGCCGATCGCACTTGCCGGACTGCTGCATGATATAGGCAACATGGCCATTGACCCGGGCATCCTCAATAAGCCAGGCACCTTGACTCCTGAAGAGATGGAGATCGTCAAGAAGCATACGATTATCGGCTACAACCGATTGAAGAACAATCCAGTTATCAACGAAGGCGTGAAACTTGCCGCGCTGCAGCATCATGAGCGGGAAGATGGCTCGGGATACCCGCTTGGTCTGAAAGGCAATAAGATACACACGTATTCCAAAGTAGTCGCGGTTGCCGACATCTTCTATGCAATGACCAGAGCAAGCAGATACAAGAATGCCTGTGCTTTATATGTCGTATTGGAGCAGTTGCACCAGGATTCCTTCGGGAAACTGGATCCCAAGATCGTTCAGCCGTTCATCTACAATAATACTCAACATCAGCTCGGCTATACCGTTCGTTTAAATGATGGTTCGGTAGGCAAGATCGTATATACGGATCATGCGAACCCGACGCGGCCTTGGGTAAATGTAAAAGGTCAGATTATCAATCTTGCTCTTGAACGTCACTTGCACATTGCCGAGATCATATCGAGGAAAGTGGAATAAGACGCTTAACCGGAATTCTGCGATTTACGAGACGCAGGTTTGCAATGCGGCAAGTGGGCGCTTGTGGCGGATTTGCAGGGACAGGGCGATGCCAGGAATTTCTTGTTGAGTTGTGATCGTTGATTGTGGTATATTAGTCATTGCCTCTTCTGAGGAGGTGATCGTGAGAAGATTCGATTTCCTGAAAATAGTTGTTGCATTTAATTCACGATCTGTGATATATTAATAAAGTCGCCTTGAGGCACTGACGAAAGATGATGAATCGCGTCGGACGCTGAAGCGGCGATGAAACGAACAGCAACTTGTTCTTTGAAAACTGCAGAACGAACGAATGAAACGTCCTGATGAGCAAGACATGGCTGGCCGTTGGGCTGGTGCATCTTGCTCGCGTCA
>Ga0207747_1000347_pt1 | contig 56462 bp, 49 predicted proteins | sample HigsolmetaGSP11D_FD_184839 | JGI IMG/M metagenome (GOLD analysis project Ga0207747, IMG submission 184839) | High solid enriched microbial communities from the Joint BioEnergy Institute, USA - SP1-1-D (SPAdes) | ecosystem: Engineered > Bioreactor > SSF (Solid state fermentation) > Aerobic >...
CCTGCTGGGGCCAATCGGCAACGTGCCGCCCGCTGAAGCCGAGGCAGCTTACTATCAGCAACTTGACGAGTCCGCCAAGGCGGCGTGACTCACACCAACGGGCCTCCGTGAAACCCGGAGCGGTTCACTACGGCGCTTTTCTCACCACGCTCGTGGTCTTCTTCCTGGTCGAGATTGGCGACAAGACCCAGATCGCGACAGTGGTGCTCGCCGCCCAGTACGAACAGCTGGTAATGGTGGTGATCGGCACCACGCTGGGCATGTTGGCCGCCAACGTGCCGGTGGTGCTCGCCGGAGGCTTTGCCGCCGAGAAACTGCCGCTGCGGCTCATTCGCGTGCTCACCGCGCTGCTGTTCGTCGGGCTGGGTGTCGCTGCGCTATGGAATGGCTTTGCGCTGACTCAAGGCGCGTGATCCTCGACGCCACGTGGCCACCATCACAGTACTGAGACTGGCTCTCGAGATGAGAGTATGGGATAATCCGGTCGCGTGGCGCGCCCATGGCTTTTAGTTCTGTCACGAGAAAACCGTGAGGCTTCTTTACCGATGACCTTCGAGACTGGCCAACACCAATCACTGCTGCGGCGATGCGTGCCGGCGCTGGTGGTGGTGCTTGTCTGCCAGTTTCTGCTGGGCTTCGCGATGCACCAGCATATCTCGGCAGACTGCGAAGCCTCGAGCGTCGTCCATTCCGACTATCAGCAGCTCGATCAGCATCCCGATCAGGTCGACGTCACGCCCGACAGGCTTGTCAACGCCCTCAATGGCGGTAGCGATCTGCCCGCCATCTTCCTGGTAGCGGTACTTCTGCTTGCCTGGATTCTCCCGCGGGTGAGCATCTCCCCGCTCTACGAGATCAGTCCGCCACTTCCCGCCCAGTACGCGTCTCGTCCCCTGACGCGCGCCCCGCCTTTCGCCTGACGACATCGTTCTGAGTCTCGGACAGCAGCACTGCTGTCCGCCAGTTACCGCACATCCGGCCTAAGCCGGAGAGTCGGAGTGTTGTCATGCGCAAGATATCTGTTTTGCCTCGCGTCCGCTTGGCGCGGTCGATCGTTCTCGCGACTAGCCTGTCACTGTTGGTGCCGCTGGCGGCAAAGGCCGACGAGTGGACGCTTGAGCGTAGCGCCGCGCGCGCGCTGGAAGTCTCACCATCACTTGCCGGCGCCCGCGCGGCTGTAATGGCGCAGCGCGGCGAGCTTCATGAAGCGGGCCGCTGGCCGAACCCAAGCTTTGAAATCAGCGCCGGGGATAGGCTCGGTCAGGAAACCGGAGACGGTGGCTGGGATGTGCAGGAATACGCCTTCAGCCAGCCGCTCCCCATCGGGGGGCGCCTCGGCGCGCAGCGCCGAGCTGCCTCGAAGGCACTTGATGCGGCGCAGGCGGCCACCGGCGCGGCCGCGCTCGAGGTCGAGCGGATCACGGCGAGGGCGTTTCACCGCCTACAGTGGGCACGCGAACGCGTCGAGCTGGCACAGGCGCAGTTAGAGCGCGCGCGCGAGTTCCGCCGGATCGCGGAGCGACGTGCTGCCGCCGGCGACATTCCGGGGCGCGAGGCGCTGCGGCTTGAGGTTTTGGCCGCGGAGGCTGAAGCCGCACTCGACGACGCCCGTCGCGAGGAGGCAGCAATGCGCCTGCGCTTCCTCAACCTGCTGGAGCTGCCGGACGACCTTTCCTTCGCACTCTCGCCCTTGAGCGCTCCTGGAAATCTGCCCCCGCTCGAACGGCTGGAAGCTCAGTTGGCAGAACACCCGGCGTTGCGCGCCGCCCGCGAGAGTGCCGAGGCGGCCTCCGCCCGTGTCGACGTGGCACGCGCGGAGCGTATTCCGGATCTGAAACTGCGTGTCGCTCGCGAAGAGGAAATCTTCGATGGCGCGCGCGAGCCGGCCTACTCCATCGGACTTCAGGTCGAAATTCCGCTGTGGAGTACCGGTAGCGGGTATGTCACTGCTCGCCGGGGCGAGGCGATCCGCGCCATCCAGGAGTACCAGCTACGGCTACGCGAGCATCGTGGCGCACTGGTGGAGAGCTACGCACAGCTGACCCGTTTGTTGGAGCGCCTCGCACGCCACGAGCAGCAGGTGCTTGAACCTGCGCGGCGTGTGCTTGCGTTGACCGAGAAAGGCTACGCGGCCGGTGAGTTGGGTCTGGCGGAGCTGATCGATGCCACCCGGGCCGAGTGGCGTGCTTCCCAGCAGCAGCTGGATCTTCTGCTGGAAGCGCGGGTGCAGGAGGCGGATTTACGCTTCGCTGCCGGTGAACGCCTTGCGCAAGCTCGGGAGGCCTCCGAGTGACCGAGAAGAACCTGACGATAGCGCGAGCTCATGCGACGTACCACGCGACTGACGGGCGTGACCGTCATGCGCGGCCCGTACCGCGTGTGTCTTGCGTTGCGTTGACGAATATACCAGAGAGTCTTTCCATGGCTTTAATAGTTGATTTCTTGAGTAAACGATTCCGATTAACGACGGCCCTTTTGGCCGTAGTTCTGATAGCCGGATGTGGTGATGGTTCGCCAGGCAGCGCTGCTGAGGGCGCCGGTCAGGACGCACTCGCCGCGGCACATGACGCTGATGCGGACCACGAAGAGCACGGAGAAGGCGAGGCTCACGACGAGCACGGACATGAAGAACGGGTCGTGCGATTGAGCGAAGAGGAGCTTGCTGAGTTCGGCATCGAGGTGCGCACGGCGGAAGGTGGAGCGGTCACGGTAACGCGCCAGTTACCGGGAGAAATCGTCTTCGACCCGGACCTCGTCGCACGCGTCACACCGCGGGTGCCAGGCGTGGTGCAGGAAGTTCTTAAGCGCACGGGGGATCGAGTGCAGCAAGGCGACGTGCTGGCAGTGCTCGCCAGTCGCGAGCTTGCACAGATCAAGTCGGATTATCTCTCCGCCCAGGCACGCCTCGATCTGGTCCAGGCAACCTTTGAGCGTAAGCAGCGCCTTGCCGAGCAGCAGATTACCTCGGAGGCGGAGGTGCTGGAGAGCCGGCAGGCCCTGCGCGAGGCGAAGCTTGCGCTGCAACTGGCCGAACGTAAGTTGCAGGCACTCGGCCTGAGTCGCCAGCAGATTGGCGAGCTCAGCGGACAGGACGAGGCTGCGCTGGCGCGCTATGAGCTCACCGCGCCCATCGCTGGGACCGTTATCGAGCGACACCTGACGCGTGGAGAGACGATAGCCGCCGAGGCGGATCAGCCGCCATTCATCATCGCCGACACGAAGACCGTCTGGGCGCAGCTTACCGTCTATCCGCGCGATTTCGGCGCAGTGCACGCGGGCCAGAAGGTCACGGTGATTGCCGACGGCGGCGGCTCGACTACCGAGGGCACCATTGACTACGTCACACCGCAGATGCGGGAGGCGACCCGCTCGGCCACGGCGCGTGTGGTGCTCGACAACCCCGATGGCCGTTGGCGCCCCGGGCAATTCATCACGGCCCTGGTTCAGGTCGACCAAGCCCAGGCAGACGTGGTGATCCCGGAGTCGGCCCTGCAAACCGTCGAGCAGGAATTGGTTGTGTTCGTTCTTACCGATGAAGGCTTCGAGCCGCGCCCGGTGCGACTCGGCCGGCGGGCCGAAGGGAAGGTGGAGATCGAAGCAGGTCTGCGCCCGGGGGAACGCTATGCCGCAACCAACACCTTCACGCTCAAGGCCGAGTATGGTCGTGACGCACTCGAGGGAGCTGGGCATGTGCACTAACGCACGAGTTGTCGACGGCAGCGGGTGCTCTGCGGAGGACCGCGCTCTCCCGATACGCCTCTTGTCACGCATTGCATACGAGTCTGAAGCATGATCGAACGAATTATCGATTTGGCGCTGCGCAACCGGCTTCTGATGCTGGTTCTGGCGCTTGCGGTGATCGGCGGCGGCCTGTTCAGCTGGCGGCAGCTGGCTGTAGAAGCGCTGCCCGATGTATCGCCGACGCTGGTCCAGGTGTTCACTGTCACTGAGGGCCTGGCGCCGGAGGAAGTGGAAACCTACGTCACTTATCCCGTGGAACGGGCGATGACAGGACTGCCCCGTGTCGAGGAGGTCAGGAGCATCTCCAACTTCGGCCTCTCGGTTGTCAGCGTCTATTTCGAAGACGGCACCGATATGTACTTCGCGCGCCAGCTCGTCGGCGAGCGCGTGCAGGAGGCGCGCGAGCAGATCCCGGAAGGCTTCGGCGAGCCTGAAATGGGCCCGATATCCACCGGCCAGGGGCTCATACTCTACTACTACCTGGACGCCCCGCGAGAGCGCTACAGCCTCACCGAGCTGCGAGCCATCCAGGACTGGCTGATCAAACCTCAGTTGGAGACGGTGCCCGGTGTCACCGAGGTGCTCAGCATCGGCGGCTTTGAGAAGCAGTATCAGGTCAACATCAACCCCAACGCCTTGCTGCGCTACGACTTAACCCTGGATGACGTGATCGAGCGGGTCAAGGCCAACAACCTCAATGTGGGTGCCCAGTTCATTGAGCAGCGAGGCGAGCAGTTCGTGGTGCGCTCGGAAGGGCTGGCGCATGGCGTGGAGGATCTGCGCGCCATCACCGTCAAGACCGAGGACGGCACGCCGATCCGCCTTGAGGATGTCGCGCAAATCGAGATCGGCGGCGCCGTACGCCAGGGCTTGCAGACGCTCAATGGTGAGCGTGAGGTCGTCTCCGGCATGGTCGTGAAGCTCTACCAAGCCGATACGTCCGAGGTAATCGAGCGGGTCGAGGCGAAGCTCGCACAGATCGGCGAGAGCCTGCCCGAAGGCGTCGCCATCGTGCCTTACTACGAGCAGAAGACGCTGGTGGAGAACAGCGTTGCCACGGTCACCGATGCGCTTCTCCAGGGCATCGTGCTCGTTGCGCTGGTGCTGCTTGTCTTCATGGGTAGCCTGCGGCCCAGTGTCGTAGTCGCCGTAGCCATTCCCTTCTCGGTGCTGTTCGCCGTCATCGCCATGCACTGGTTCGGAATCTCTGCCAACCTGATGAGCCTTGGCGGGCTTGCGATCGCGATCGGCATGATGGTGGACGGCACCATCGTGATGGTCGAGAACGTTGACCGTCATCTGCGCGAGGCCGCGCCCGATGAGTCACGCATCCACGTCGTGGGGCGGGCCTGTCGCGAGGTCGCCCAACCGGTCGTATTTGCGATTGCCATCATCATCGTCGTGTTCGTGCCGCTCTTCACGCTCACTGGTGTAGAGGGCAAGACCTTCCGCCCGCTCGCCTACACGGTCGCGCTAGCGATGCTCGGCTCGCTGGTCTATGCCCTGCTACAGGCCCCGGTGCTCAGCGACCTGTTGATGCGCCGGCCAGCCCGACGCAAGGCAGAGGTGGCGGCGACTCAGACGCAGTCAGATCTCACTGAGGACAGCTCCCCAGGTGAGTCGTGGATCGTTCGAAAGCTGCTGGTGCCTTACCGTCCGCTGGTGCGCTTTTTTATCCGTAAACGCTGGATCGCGGTGGCCCTGGCTGTCGGTCTGGTGGTTGCCGGTGCTGCCATCTTCCCGAGGCTCGGCAGCGAGTTCTCGCCCCGACTCGCCGAAGGCAACCTGATCGTCAATCTTACTCTCGCGCCGTCAATCTCTCTGGAGGAAGCCAAGCGGCAAACGCTGCTGGCCGAGAAGCGGATGCTGGAAATTCCGGCCGTGGAGGCGGTAGTGAGCCGTATCGGCCGCGGTGAAGTCGGTGCTCACGCCGATCCGATCAACTCGGTGCACTCGTTGGTCGTGCTCGCGCCCCGCGACGAGTGGGCGGAGCTCGGCTTCGAGTCCCAGGCTGACATCGAGCGGGCGCTGCGCGAGGCGCTCGAGGGCATGCCCGGTATGATGGTGAACCTCACCCAACCGATTCAGCTCTCCGTTGACGAATTGGTCGGCGGCGTAAAAGCCGATCTCGCCATCAAGCTCTTCGGCGATGATCTGGAGACGCTCAAGACCAAGGCCGATGAAATCGCGGCCGTGGTCCGCGAGGTGCCGGGTGCGGTGGATGTGCAGACCGAACAGGTCACCGGCACGCCGCAGCTGCGGATTCGCCCGGACCGCCAGGCGCTCGCCCGCTACGGCATTGATCTGGCGACGGTGCAGCACACGATTCGTGCCGCGATCGGTGGCGTCGAGGCAGGTCAGATCTTCGAGGGCACCCGCCGCTTCGATATCTACGTCCGCTATCAGGAGCGGTTCCGCGAGGATGCCGAGGCTATTAGCAACCTCCTCATCCAGGCACCCGACGGGCAGAACGTTCCCCTCGGCCAACTCGCCACCATTGAGACCATCGAAGGCCCGCGGCAGATCACCCGCGAGAATGCCCAGCGGTATATCACCGTGCAGGCGAACGTGGAGGGACGCGATATCGGCAGCTTCGTGGAGGATGCTCAGGCCGCGATCAACCGGCAAGTCGAGCTGCCGGCCGGCTACATCCTCGATTGGGGCGGCCAGTTCGAGTTGCAACAGAAAGCCAACGCGCGCTTCGCGGTGGTGATCCCCGTCACGCTGGGGCTCATCTGCCTGATGCTCTACATGAGTTTCGGCTCGATCAGGAGCACGGCTCTGATCCTGCTCAACATTCCGCTGGCGCTGGTCGGCGGCGTGGCAGCACTGTGGCTGAGCGGTCAAAACCTCTCGGTGCCGGCCTCTGTAGGCTTCATCGCCCTGCTCGGCATCGCGCTGGAGAACGGCATGGTACTGGTGACCTATCTCAACCAGTTGGTGAAGTCGGGGGTGTCGGTGGACGAGGCCTCACTCCGGGGAGCGAGTTTGCGTATGCGGCCGGTGCTGATGACAGCGGTGACGACTGCGTTGGGTCTCGCCCCGCTGTTGTTCGCAACTGGCACCGGCAGCGAAGTGCAGCGACCGCTGGCGGCGGTGGTCGTCGGTGGGCTGGTCACCTCCACCGTTCTCACGCTGCTGGTGATACCGGCGCTCTATAAGTGGTTTGCCGTCCGCGTCGAGCCCGAAACCGGCGCCTGAGTAAGCTGTGAGCAACAGCCAAGGACGGCGCATGGCGTCCCTGTAGGAGAGTGCCTCCCTAATACGAGGCGCCGCTCCCGCAGGTTTTTAGTGAACGGTGAAATCCAAGCATGCTGAGGAGACTGTCATGAAGAAAATCGAGGCGTTCGTCAAGGAAGAGAAGGTGGAGGAAGTCACGCGTGCGCTTCGTCTTATCGAAGGCCTAACGGGCATGACCGTGCTCCGGGGGGAGGGGTTCGGCCGACGACATGAAGGCAGCGAAGTGGCCCCGACACCAGAGATGATCCACGACTTCCGCCAAGTGGTCCGAGTCGAGGTCTTCTGTATGGATGCACTGGCTGAAATCGTAGTCGCCGCTATCGAGAAGGCAGCCCATTGTCCGGCGTCAACTACTTTGTCCGGTCGGCGACAATTAGATTGGCCGGTTGATGGTGGTGGTAGTTGTCGTTAGGTTTCGGTGGCGCTGAACTCCTTGCGTTGTAGGGTGTGAGCGCGCTTGCGGTAGCTCTCGCCGCTGAGCTCGATGATGTGGGCGTGGTGGATGAGCCGGTCGACGGCGGCCACGGCCATCATGTCGTCGGGAAAGACGCTGTCCCAGGCGCTAAAGGGCTGGTTGGAGGTGATCAAGAGACTGCCGGCCTCGTAGCGGTGCGCAATCAGCTCAAAGAGCACCGAGGTTTCGGATTCGCTGCGTTTGACGTAGCCGATGTCGTCGATAACGAGCAGCCGGTACTTGTCCATCTTTCCTAGCGCGTCCGGCAAGCGCAGCGCCTGCTTCGCCGCCTGGAGCTCCTGGACGAGTGCTGAAGCGGCAAAATAGCGCACCCGCAGGCCTTGCTCGATCAGCGCGTGCCCAATGGCGGCGGCCAGGTGACTTTTGCCCACTCCGGAGGGGCCAAAGAGCAGCAGGTTGTGTGCCTGCTCGACCCAGCCGGCGTCAAAGGCTAGCCGACTCAGCTGCGGGCGCTCGACACCGCTGATCGCGTCGAAATCAAACTGCTCGAGCGTCTTGCCCGTCGGCAGCCGCGCCTCGCTCAAATGGCGCGCAAGGCGCCGGCGCTCGCGCTCGGCCAGCTCGTATTCGCACAGCGCGGCGAGCGTCTGCGCGACACTCCAGCCCTGGGCGCTGGCCCTTAATGTGATCTCCTCGCAGCAGGCGGCCATCGTCGGGAGCTTGAGCTGGCGTAGCAGCATCGGGAGGGCGGCGGCATTAGCCATGACTGATCTCCGTGAGCAGCGCATCGTACGTGCTGAGCGTGTGTTGAGCACCGCTCAGGCGCGGCAGCGGGGTCGTCCGGCGCGGGGCAAAGCGCGCTTGCAGCTCGACGAGGGTCGGGCTCTCACCCTGCTCGAGGGCGGCGAGCCAATGCGCGCCCAGCGCCTCGGCACAGTCCTGCTCGGCGGCCAACGTAAGGGCGGCAACCACCCGCTTGCAGACCTCGGCCGTATCGAGCCGCTCGCCCAGGCGCTGGTAAATCGCTCGCCACGCCGCCCCCGGCAAGAGCTCGTCGCGAAAGGCTAGCCCCGCCAGCGCCCGCGGCTTGCGCGCGAGCCAGCCGATGACGTGCCGGTAGTCGATCGAGCGCCGGCGCTTGCGCGCCGGGTCGGGTCGCAGCCGAGCGAGCTGCATGAGCTCACGGCCGCCGTGAAAGAGCACGAGCCGGTCGTCGTAGACGTGCACCCGCAACCGCTCGCCGATTAGGCGGGCCGGCACCGAGTAGAGCTCGCGGCTCAGCGTGATCGTGCTCGAGCTTGTCACGCGCACCACCGCCTCGGTGTAGCCCACTCCGCGGCGGGTGGGCAGCGGACGCAGGGCGGCCCGCTCGGCGCTGATGCGCTGCGCGTTGCGCCGATTGATGCTGGCGGTGATCTCGGCGAGAAAGGCGCGGTAGGCGTCGAGGCTGTCGAAGTCCGTCGAGCCGCGCAAGCTCAGGCGCTGTTTGATCCGGCGTTTGAGATGGCCGTGCGGAGCCTCGATGCTGCCGTTCTCATGGCCGCGCCCGCGGTTATTGCGGCTCGCCTGCATCCCGTAGTGGGCGCACAGCGTCTGGTAGCGCGGTGACATCGGCCTGGGCGGCGGCATCGAGATTTTTGAAGGCGGCCGAGAGGCTATCGGTGCGGTGCTCGGCGGGTACCCCGCCCAGGCACTCGAGGGCCTCGATCAGCCCCTCGGCCAGCGCTGCGTAGCTCTCGCCGCCGAGCACGAGGCGGACATGGCAGTAGCCGCTGTAGGCCAGGCGAAAGTGATATAGGCGGTGATCGAGCGGCTCACCGCGGATCGTGATGACGACACCCTTGAGCATGGTGAAGTCCGAGAGCCCGCGCAGGCCTGGGCCGTGGACCTGCGGAAACATCACCTCGTGCTCCGGCCCAAAGCGCGCCCGCCAGTCCTTGACCCGGCGCTGGAGGGTGCGCAAGAGCTTGTCTGGGTACTGCCCCGGATACCGCTCCTGGAGCCACTCGAGAAGGGTCAATGCTTGCAGCTCCGGGACAACTCGGAGCTGCTCGGCGAGCTCGTCCCAGACCTCGGCAAAGGGATCCGGTCGCGTGCGCCAATGCCGGGCCCGGCGGGTGCCGGCGCCGCTCTGGCCCTGCTCGATGCGCCGGGCGGTGCGCTCGGAGAGGCCGGCCTTGGCGGCGGCGGCCATCTGCGTCTTCCCAAGCTTTCGTTCTGACATGTAGACCCTGACCTGTTGCTCGGTGACCGCCATGCCTCTCCCGTCCGGAGTCTGTGCAAAGGCGATCTAGCTTAGAGGCAACCGGCCAAAGTAGTTGTCGTTAACCGGTCAGAGTAATTGTCGCCGTATAATAGCCGCACTTTTGCCTGCTTCATTCGTTGACCGAAGCGATCCGGCGGTGTCGCCTTATCCGCGGTGACGTCGGCGCGAGGGCATGGGCACGACGTTGTCCTCGGGCTCGCGTTGCCCGACGATCTGCAGTAGCCGGCGCTCCCAGGCCTCGAGCGCCGTTCGCTTCTCGCTGTCGTAGCGGTGGTGGTTGTAGGTCGCGACGATGCCTTTGGCGCCGTGGCCGATCACCCGCTCGGCGACCTCCTCGGGCACGCCGCAGGCGCTCAGGCCCGTGCGGCAGGTCCGCCGCAGGTCGTGCGGCGTCCAGTGCCCCCAGTCCGGATGCGCCTTGTTGCCGAGCGCCTCGCGATAGCGCGCGACCGCGCGGTCGAGCGCGTACACCGTGACACTCCCGCCCGCGCGCGTCTCGAACACGAAGTCGCCGGCCACCCAGCTGCGCCGCTGGGCAAGGCGCTCGACCTCGGCCCGCGCCGCGTCGAGGAGCGCGCGCGCGATCGGCGTGAGCGGCACGCGCTGCTCGGTCTCGGTCTTGCGCCGGCGCGCGGCGGGGATGGTCCAGATCTCGCCCTGGATCTCGCTCCAGCGCATCCCGGCCACCTCGCCGGGGCGCTGCCCGGTGACGAGCACGAGCTTGAGGGCGAGCGCGGTGAGGCGGCGAACGCCGCAGCGCTCGACCTCGTGCCAGAAGGTGCGGATCTCCGCCTCGTCGAGCACGCGTGCGCGCTGGCGCGGCTTCATCGCCTTGTGGATCTTCGCCGCGCGGATCCCGGCCGCGGGGTTCGCCTCGATCAGCTCGCGATCCACCGCCCAGGCGAACAGCGCCTTGAGGTGGGTGAGCAGCAGCGCGGCGGCGCGCGGGGTATCGGCCGCCTTGGTCTCGACCAGCCGGATGAGGTCGGCGCGGCGCACCGCCTTGAGCTTCACCGGGCCGAGCTCGGGGATGAGATCGCGCTCGTAGTAGCGGCGCACTTCCTTGCCGGATCTGAGCGCGTCGACGTGCTGGCGACAGTAGCGCTCGACCGCCTCGGCGACGGTGGGCTCGCGCCGCGCCTGGCGCTCGAGCTCGACCACGTCCTCGCCGCTGTCGATCCGACGCCGGAGCCGCTGCGCCTCCTCGCGCGCCGCCACCAGCGACCAGGTCGGCCACTCGCCGATGGTCTTGCGCCGCTGGCGTCCCTCGAAGGTGTAGTTGAGGACGAAGGCCTTGCCGCCCGCCTGCGTGATGCGCAGGGCGAACCCGCGGGGCGCGTCCCGGTGCCCGTCGTAGAGGAAGCGCTGGCCCTTCGCCGGCGGCTCGGCCTTCTTGATCAGGTCCTCGGTAAGCCTACGCGCCATGACAAGCCCGGTTTGTCATTGTTTTGTCAGTCCTGAAAGCCGTTTTCTTTGTCCGCGAGTGTCCCATGGTGTCACTTGTTATTCAATATTTTTCATCGTCCTATTAACCTGTTAGGCCTGGTTTCGAGATGTGACAAGGTTCGATGAGGCAGAGTGGCAACTGATTCGTAATCAGTAGGTCGTAGGTTCGATTCCTATCTCCGGCACCATATACTTCAAGCACTTAGCCCAACCCCCAAGGTTGGGCTTTTTGCTTTTCGGGCGATCGCCGGGCTGCGGGAGGACTGGTATGCAGGGCGCGTCCTCCCGAACCGCGTCGGCCCAGGAAGCTGCCTGGCGTTCGTGCGATCCCCTTCACGATCCGAGCCTAGCGATCGCGATCCGTCGTTGCCTTAGCCTGCGTCACCGCCCACACTAACGGGCGGCCGATAAGCAGTTGGCAACTATTACAATGACAGAAGCGACTCCCATGCAGTGGATCTCCGCCGTGCTGTTCGCGCTGGCGCTGGTCCATACCTTCTCTACTAAATTCTTCGAACGCCTGGCCCATACCCGGCCGGCCCACGCCGGCGTCTGGCATCTGCTCGGCGAGGTCGAGATCGTTTTCGGCTTCTGGGCGATGGTGCTGGTCGCGGTGATGTTCTTCGTGGCTGGCGGTGAAGAGGCGCTGGCCTATATCGACTCCCGGAACTTCACCGAGCCGATGTTCGTGTTCACCATCATGGTGGTGGCGGCGAGCCGGCCGGTGCTGCAGTTCGCGACCTGGGCGGTGCGGGGTTTCGCCCGTCTGCTGCCGTTGCCGGGGGCGATGGCGATGTACCTGGCGGTGCTGCTCGTCGTGCCGCTGCTAGGCTCGCTGATCACCGAGCCCGCGGCGATGACGGTGGCGGCGCTGACGCTGCGCGACCAGTTCTACCGGCGCGGCGTGTCGAACACTTTCAAGTACGCCACGCTGGGCGTGCTGTTCGTCAACGTGTCCATCGGCGGTACCCTGACGCCGTTCGCCGCGCCGCCGGTGCTGATGGTGGCCGGCCCCTGGGGGTGGGATGTGGCGTTCATGCTGACCCAGATCGGCTGGAAGGCGGCAGTTGCGACGGCGGTCAATGCCGTTGGCGTGACGCTGCTGTTCCGCAAGGAGCTGGCCGCGCTTGGCTCGGCGGCGCCCGACAAGGAGGACGCGGTGCCGGTGCCGCTGATTCTGGTGCACTTGGCCATTCTGGTCGGCATCGTGGTGTTCCTGCACCACCCGCCGGTGTTCATGGCGTTCTTCCTGCTGTTCATGGGCATCGCCACGGCCTATCCGCAGTATCAGGGGCGGCTGATCCTGCGCGAGGGGCTGCTGGTGTCGTTCTTCCTGGCCGGGCTGGTGGTGCTGGGCGGCCAGCAGCAGTGGTGGCTGGAGGCGGTGCTGATGAAGATGGACGCCAACGCGATCTTCTACGGCGCCACCGCGCTGACGGCGATTACCGACAATGCCGCGCTGACCTATCTGGGCTCGCTGGTGCCGGGCTTGTCGGATGAGTTCAAGTACGCGCTGGTCACCGGCGCCGTGACCGGCGGCGGGTTGACGGTGATCGCCAATGCGCCCAATCCGGCCGGTATGTCCATCCTGCGCCACGACTTCCGCGACAGCGCGGTCAACCCCTTGAAGCTGCTGGCAGCGGCCGCGCTGCCGACGCTGGTGGCGATGCTGGCGTTCCGGCTGCTGTAGCGGGGAGCCTCGCCACCGACCCCGCTCCCGGTTCCGGGAGCGGGGGGCGGGAACGCCTCAGCGCTCGAAGCGCATGGACAGGTCGATTGCCTGCACGTGCTTGGTGAGCGCGCCCACCGAGATGTAGTCGACGCCGGTCTCGGCGACCTGCCGCAAGCGGCCGAGATCCATGTTGCCGGACGCTTCCAGCTTGGCGCGGCCGGCGTTGAGCGCCACCGCGTCGCGCAGCATCTCCAGGCTGAAGTTGTCCAGCAGCACCATTTTCGCACCGGCGTCCAGGGCTTCGCGCAGCTCGTCCAGGTTCTCCACCTCGATCTCGGTCGGTACATCCGGATGCAGGCGCCGGGCCTGCTCCAGCGCCGCCGTGATGGAGCCGGCGGCGTAGATGTGGTTCTCCTTGATCAGGATGGCGTCGTACAACCCCATACGGTGATTGCTGCCGCCGCCGCAGCGCACCGCGTACTTCTGCGCTTGCCGCAAGCCGGGGATGGTTTTGCGGGTGTCGAGGATGCGCGTCTTGGTGCCGGCCACGGCCTGGGCGTAGCGGTGAGCGACGGTGGCGGTAGCGGACAAGGTCTGCAGGAAGTTGAGCGCCGTGCGCTCGCCGGTGAACAGCGCCCGTACCGGTCCTTGCAGCCGGCACAGCAGCTGGTTGGGCTGCACCAAATCGCCGTCCTTGACCTGCCATTCCACCGTCACCCGCGGATCGACCTGGCGGAAGACTTCGTCGAACCAGGCCTGGCCGCAGATCACGGCTTGCTCGCGACTGATCACCGTCGCCTTGCCCACGGCATCGGCGGGCAGCAGGTCGGCGGTCAGGTCGCCGCCGCCCACGTCTTCGGCCAGGGCGCGGCGGACGTCGTCGCGAACGATCTCGCTATTCATGGTCCTCTCCGGTGTGCTGAGCTCGGGTGTATCGGCGCCGGCCCCCGGGGGCGTGTCCGGCGCGCGGCGCACCATTCTGGCATGGTCGAAGTCGGCGCGGGTATGGCGTCGGCGGGCAAGACGGAATCCTTCCCCCCTCCCGGAACCGGGAAGGGGGAAGGCCGGGCGAGCGGGCGCCTCGCGTCCTTGGGCGCCGGTCAGGCGATGGTGACGCTCGCGTCCAGGTAGACGTCCTGGATGGCGTTGAGCAGAGCCACGCCCTCCTTGAACGGCTTCTGGAACGCCTTGCGGCCGGAAATCAGGCCCATGCCGCCGGCGCGCTTGTTGATCACCGCGGTGCGCACGGCGTCGGCCAGGTCGCTTTCGCCCTTAGACTCGCCGCCGGAGTTGATCAGGCCGATCCGGCCCATGTAGCAATTGGCGACCTGGTAGCGGGTCAGGTCGATGGGGTGGTCGCTGGTCAGCTCGGCGTAGACCTTGCGATGGGTCTTGCCGAACTGCAGCGCGTTGAAGCCGCCGTTACACTCGGGCAGCTTCTGCTTGATGATGTCGGCGCCGATGGTCACGCCCAGATGGTTGGCTTGGCCGGTGAGGTCGGCGGCGGTGTGGTAGTCGACGCCGTCCTTCTTGAAGGCGTTGTTGCGGGTATAGCACCAGAGGATGGTGACCATGCCCAGCTCGTGGGCGTAAGCGAACGCCTCGCTGATTTCCTGGATCTGCCGGCGCGATTCGTGCGAGCCGAAGTAGATGGTGGCGCCGATGCCGACCGCGCCCATCTCGAAGCACTGCTTGACCTGGGCGAATAGGGTCTGGTCATAGATGTTCGGGTAGGACAGTAGCTCGTTGTGGTTGATCTTGACCACGAACGGGATCTTGTGGGCGTAGCGGCGCGCCACCGCGCCCAGCACGCCGAAGGTCGAGGCGACGGCGTTGCAGCCGCCTTCGATCGCCAGCCTGACGATGTTTTCCGGATCGAAGTAATCGGGGTTGGGCGCGAAAGAGGCGCCGGCGGTGTGTTCCACGCCCTGGTCGACCGGCAGAATGGAGATGTAGCCGGTGCCGGCCAGCCGGCCGTGGTTGAGCAGTGTCTGGTAGGAGCGCAGTACGCCGGGCTTGCGGTCCGATTGCGCCAGCACGCGATCGACGAAATCGGGGCCGGGCAGGTGGAGTCTGCTGCTGGGGATGCCCTCGCAGCGGTGGGCGAGCAGATGTTCGGCTTCGTCACCCAGCAATGCCTGGATGTCCGTCATGCTATTTCTCCCTCTGGCTTGCGTTATCCATTTATGACGACAACCGGTGACACAGTATGGCTCATCGGCCGTCCGTCGGACGGCGTGGTCCGCCTGGCGGAAAGACCGGGGCCGTGTGAACTCGGTCACGGTCTGGGGTGAGGACTCTCTCTACTAATAGCTGCTATAAATGCTAATAACACTTTAAAGATGCCACGGTGGCCTTATGAGCCCGGAAGATAAGGTCATTTACCTCGACGCCGCGAAGAACGCGGTCCGGGGGGCGATCAGCGGCGCCTACGACCAGCTGCGACAGCTGGCGATGAAGCGTCTGGCGGCGCTGTTCTCCAACATGCTCGACCATGCCGACGATGCGCTGTTCGAGCGTGCCGAGAAGGCCGAAACCAACCAAGAGCAGTCCTCGTACTTCTCCGCGATGCGCCTGGTGCGCCTGCGCCGCAGGGAGTTGGAGGAAGGCTTTCAGCGTGAGCTGATGGCCGGTTTCCGGGCACTGACGTCCTCCACCGAAGCCCGCCGCGTGGTGCGCGAAACGCGCTTGGACGAGTCCGACCTCAGCCTGGTCGACAACGAGGCCCTGGAGCAGTCCATCGCCATCGACAGCATGACCGCCAAGGCCCGGGCGCGCAACGCGCTGGCTTTGTCGCATCTGACCATGCGGCTGGACCATCTGCTGCCGCAGCGCGAGGTCAACGAACACAACAACCCGCTCGATCCGCGTCAGGTCACCCGCGCTTTCGCCGCCGCCGCCGATGTGCTGGAGCTGGAGATCGCCCCTCGTCTGGTGATCTTCAAGCTGTTCGACAAGTTCGTGATGAGCCAGCTGGGCGGGCTGTACGACGAGGCCAACCGCACCTTGATCGAGCTCGGCATCCTGCCGACGCTCAAGGGTACCGTTGGTGGCCGCCGCAGCGAGGCAGCGCCGTCCGCCGGCGCGCCGCAAGCCCAAGCCGAGGCGGCGTCCGTCGTGGCCGATCCATCCGCAGGGGATGGGGCGGCTGTGGTGCAGATGCTGCATCAGCTGCTCGCCAACCAGAAATACGGCGGCACGCCGCCCCCGCCGCAATGGACCGGCGTGGGTTACGCGCCGACGGCGGGCTACGGCGCCGGCGCGAGCCCGGCTACCGTCGCCGACGTGGTGGCGGCGCTATCGGCGCTGCAGCGGGATGACAGCGGTCCGGCCCTGGGTGAAGCCGACTTCAAGGCCTTGCTCGGCCGGATCATGGTTCGTCAGGCCGGCCAGCCCAAGGCGCTGGCGCGCGGCGAGGACGACACCATCGACATCGTCGGCATGCTGTTCGAGGCGATCCTGAACGATCCGCGACTGCCCGCCTCGATCAAGGCCTTGATCGGGCGGTTGCAGATCCCGGTGCTCAAGGTCGCGCTGCTCGATCATTCCTTCTTCGCCAGCGCCCGGCATCCGGCCCGGCAGCTCATCAACGAAATGGCCCACGCCTCGCTCGGCTGGGTCGAGCCGGCCGACGTATCGCGCGATCCGCTCTACCGCCAGATCGAGACCATCGTCGAACGGGTACTGAGCGATTTCGATCAGGATATCGGGCTGTTCCAAGAACTGCTGCTGGATTTCCAGCGCTTCCTCGAGGAGGAGCGCGAGCGTGTGCGCTTGATCGAGGAACGCACGCGCCAGGCCGCCGAGGGCAAGGCCAAGGTCGACGACGCCAAGGCGCGGGTGGACGCCGAGATCCGCCGCCGCACCGCTGGGCGGGTGCTGCCGCCGGTGGTGCGGACGCTGCTCGACGAAGCCTGGTCCAAGGTGTTGTTCATCAATTACCTGAAGGAAGGCGAAGAGGGCGAGTCCTGGCGGCGTCAGCTCAATGTGGTCGACCGGCTGCTGTGGAGCGTCGAGCCCAAGGCCTCGGTGTTGGAGCGCAAGCAGCTGCTGGCGGAGATTCCCGCGCTGCTGCAGGATCTGCGCGCCGGATTGAACGCGATCCTGTTCAATCCGTTCGAGATGACCAAGCTGTTCAAGGCGCTGGAGAAGGAGCACATCCGCTGCTTGGCCGCTTCCGGCAGCGCCGCGGCGGCCGAACGCAATGATCAGCCCTCCGAGCCGGAGGAGACGGCGTACCCGCCGGCCGAGGCCTCGTCGCCGCTCGCCGTCGCCGAGCCGCCCGCGGCGGCAGCGAGCGCGGCGCCGCCGTTCGATGCCGCCGCTCCGGCCGAGGCCGCCGGCGAGGAAATCGACGAGGAGCTGGATCAGGCGTTGCAGACGCTGCGGGAGGTGCCGATCGGCACGTGGTTCGAGTTCTCGCTGGTCAGCGGCGGGACGATGCGCGCCAAGCTGTCGGCGCGTCTCGCCGGCGGGCAGCGGCTGATCTTCGTCAACCGCGCCGGCTTCAAGATGGCCGATAAGACGCTGCTCGACACCGCGCGCGCCCTGCGGGAAGGCAAGGCTCAGATCCTGGACGACAACCTGCTGTTCGACAAGGCGCTGGAAACGGTCATCTGCAACCTGCGCGATCTGCGCGCCGGCCAGTAGCCAGCGGGATCGAGGCAACATCGGCGGTTGCCTCAGCCGCTATCATGTCGAGCGAGGCTCCCCAGGCTTGGACCGTTTCATGCGCCGTTTCCGTCAAACCATTCGCCTTTGCCGCACCGCGCTTCACGTGCTGGTCGGTTCCTTCGCCATCCGTGCCGCCGCCGCTTGGGACCGGCTGCGCGGACATCCGCTGCACGGCGGCTTGGCGCGCCGTGTTCAGGCCCGCTGGTGCCGGAAGCTCTGCCGTATCCTGGGAATGCGCGTCCACGTCGCCGGCGCGGCGCTGGCCGAAGGGCCGCTGCTGGTGGTGGCCAACCACATCTCCTGGCTCGATATCCCGGTCATAGCCAGCCACTGGGGGGTTGGTTTCCTGAGCAAGGCCGAGGTGCGGCGCTGGCCGTTGATCGGCAGCGCCGCCGCCGGGTTGGGAACCCTGTTCATCCGGCGCGGGCAACGCGACGCCGCCGCCGATGCCGCCGCGGCGATCCGCGAGCGCCTGCGCGCCGGCTACCGGGTGTTGATCTTCCCGGAAGGCACGACCGGTGACGGCGGCGGTTTGCTGCCGTTTCGCCCGCGTCTGTATCAGGCGGCGCTGGACGCCGACGCGCCGGTGCAGATCCTGGCCATTTCCTATCACCATCCCGACGGTACGCCGTGCCGGGAGGTGCCGTTCGTCGGCGACGAATCGCTGCTGGTCAATTTCCTGCGGATCGCGGCGTTGCCCGGGCTGGAGGCGCGGGTGCGGGGGGGCGCTCTGTTCGCGGGCGGACATGCCTCGCGCACCGAGCTGGCGCGGCGCACCCGTCAGCAGATCGGCGTTCTGCTCGGTCATGAGGCGCAGGAAGAGGCAGCGCTCCGCAGCGCCTGAGTCCTGATCCTATCTCCACGGAAGCGGCCGCGCCGAAGGCCGCGGTCAGGTCAATCGAAAACCACGCGCACGCCGGCGAAGATGTGCCGCTTGTCCGCCTGATAGTAGTTGCGCAAGGCGGGGCGGCGCAGCCACGGCACGGTGTGGGGGCTAGCGCCGCGCAGCACGTAATGGCGGCCGTCGAACCACGGCAGCGAGTAGCCGTCGTAGGGGAAGGCGCGAAAGCCGGGGTAGGGGTGGAAGCGGTTGCCGCACCACTCCCAGGCGCCGCCGATGTCGTCGAGCAAGCCCAGCCGCGCCGCCGCTTCCCATTCGCACTCGTGCGGCAGCCGCCCGCCGGCCCAGGCGGCGAAGGCGGCGGCTTCGTAATGGTTGAGCCCCAGCACCGGTCCGTCGGCCGCCAGTGGCCGCGGGCCGTCCGGCGTCAGCTCCAGCCAATCGCCGTCGGCGTTGCGGCGCCAATGCTCGGGTAGCGGCGAGGTCTGCGTTCGCCGCCAGGCCCAGCCAGCGGCCGACCAGTGGCGGCGCTGGTGGTGGCCGTGTTCGAGAAAGGCCAGGTATTCGCCGTTGGTTGCCAGTCGTCGTGCCAGTCGCACCGGCCGCAGCCGCACCTGGCGCGGGGGCCGCTCGTTGTCGAAAGCCCTCACGTCGTCGTTGCCGATGAGGTATTCGCCGCCGGGCAGTAGCGACAGCGGCGGCTGTGGCCGCTGCGGGGGCAGGGGGGCGCCGCGGGCGCCGGTCCAGTCGCGGCCGGCTTCGCGCTGGGCCAGTACCATGCGCATGGTTTCCACATGCTGGGCATGGTGCTGGGCCAGGAACCACACCAGATAATCGCCGCGCATGAGCGGGTGACGGCGCGCGCGCGCTGGCGGCGCGGCGAGCAGTGCCAGGTGCTCGCTCTGCAGGCGACGCGCCCAGTCCAGCAGCCGGTCGCGTGCCGGCAGCCGCTCGCCGCGGCGGGTTTTGGGGCTGCGTTCGGGCTGGTAGAGGTCGGCGTCGGAGCAGGCTTCGCCCAGCAGCCGTTCGCGCAACCAGAGCCGTTCGGTGTGAACGCAGTGGCCGAGGTGCCAGCCCAAGGGGCTCAGGTCCGGGTGGAATTGGCGGCGCAGGTCCGCTTCGTCGCAACTTTGCGCGAGCCGGTACAGGGCGGTTTGGACGGCTTGCAGCGCGCTCAGCGCCTTCATAGCGGCAGCAGCGAGGGCGGTTCGTCCGGATCGAGCACCAGTAGATGGTGCGGCGGCACCGGCTGCCACAGGCCGGTTTCGGTCAGCGGCTCGGACGCTAGCAACTGGCCGTTGGGGAAGGCATCGTCGTCGGCGGTGAAGTACAGGCTGGGGCACTCGCCGCGGTAAGCATGCCGCAGCGCGTACAGGCGCCGGCCGTCGGCCACCGCCAGATTGAGCAGATGGGGCTGCTCCGGCGCCCAGTCCGCCAGCTGCTCGCACAGCCGCGGCAGCGCCTGTTCGAGCGTGCCGTCGCCGTTCTCCCAATAGAGCTGGCGCAACGCGGCGAACAGATATTCGGAATCGGTGTTGCCGTGGATCGCCGCCTCGAACTCGGGGCGCAGCCAGCGCCGGATGTACGGGCGCACGCCGTCGGCGAAACCGGCTAGATAGCCGTTGTGCAGAAAGATCAGCTCGTCGTCGACGAACGGCTGGGTGTTGGCGTGACCGCCGCTGAAGCTGTCGGTGGCGCTGCGCACGCCGGCGGCCCACAGCGGGCGCTCCAGGCTGGCGCCCAGCGCCGGCAGATTCGGGTCCGCCCAGATCGGGAAGGGGTTGCGATACGCGCGGGGGCGCTGTTCCGCGTCGTACCAGCCGATGCCGAAGCCATCGGCGTTGACCGTGGCGCCGCGCATCTCGCGCGCCTGCCAGGATTGCTTGAGCAGGCTGTGCGGCGGCTCGAGCAGGAACCGCTCCAGGCGGATCGGTGGGCCGAGATAGGCGGCGAATCTACACACGGTTCTTCGCTCCCCGGACACTGCGCAAATGCGGTCGGCGCCTCCATGATAGTCGAGAAAGCGAATCCCGCCCGCCTTTCCTAGGCTTCATATATGGCCCGCACGGGATCGTGTCCGGGGGCGGGGAGCCGCTCCGCAAGCCTCATGGAGGAAGCTTGATGCCGCTCGCGACTACCAACAACACTACTCCCGCCACGCGAATATCCTGTATCACCGTGCCACCCGCGCGCCCGCTGCCGAGCCTGCGGGACGACGTCTCCGCCGGGTTTGAGGCCAGGCCGCGCACGATTCCGCCGAAGTACTTCTACGATGCTGAAGGCTCGGCGCTGTTCGACCGCATCTGCGACACCCCCGAGTATTACCCGACCCGCGCCGAAGCCTATCTCTTGCAGCGCTACGCCCGCACCATCCTCGCCCTGGTGCGGCCCACCCACATCGTCGAATTCGGCAGCGGCAGCTGCCGCAAGACCCGCTATTTGCTGCGCGCCGCCGCCGAGCTGGGGCTGCCGCTGCGCTACTGGCCGTTCGACGTCTGCGAGGACATGCTGCTGCGCGCCGCGCGGGCGCTGACCGACGAGCTGGACGATCTGCAGGTCTGCGCCCTGGTGGGCGACTACTGCGGCGGCCTGGCACACCTGCCGCAGCCGGACGGGCGCTGCCTGTACCTGTTCCTGGGCGGCACCATCGGCAATTTCAGCGCGGCCGAGAGCCGGCAATTCCTGCGCGAGCTGCGTGCGCGCATGCGGCCCGGCGACGCTCTGCTGCTGGGCCTCGATCGCGTCAAGCCGCGGGCGGTGCTGGAGGCCGCGTACAACGATCGCGCCGGTGTCACCGCGCGCTTCAATTTGAACTTGCTCAATGTGCTCAACCGCGAGCTGGACGCCGATTTCGACCCGCGCGGTTTTCGGCACCAGGCGGTTTACCGCCCGGAGCGGGCGCGCATCGAGATGTATCTGGTGTCGACCCGCACGCAGCGGGTTCGGATCGGCGCGCTCGGGCGCGGTTATCGGTTCGAGGCCGGCGAAGCCGTGCTCACCGAGATCAGCCGCAAGTTCACGCCGCTGACGCTGCGCCGCCTGCTGCTCGACGCCGGTTTGGCGTTGGAGAGCCATTTCGAGGGCGGCGAGCAGCTGTATTCGCTAGTGCTGGCGCGCAAGGCGCTGGCGCCGTGGGAGGACTAGCGGCTGGCGACGGCGCCGGACCGCGCTATGCTCGGGGTACGGGCCTGACGCCGCGGGGTAACCAAGTTGTCATATTTGTGCCTTGTAATTACCCCCGACGCTCCACGGCAAGGGTAAAGAGCGATGGTTGTGAGGGTCCTTACGGTGGAAGACGACGCCGCGGTGCGCGAAATGCTCGCCATCGCCCTGCAGCGCGGCGGCTTCGAGGTCGTGCAGGCGGAGGACGCCGCGCAGGCGCGCGCCGTCATGGCGCAGCGCATGCCCGATCTGCTGTTGCTCGATTGGATGCTGCCGGGCGTGAGCGGCATCGAGCTGGCGCGCGCGCTCAAGCGCGATAGCCTGACCCGCGACCTGCCGATCATCATGCTCACCGCGCGCGGCGAGGAGGAGGATCTCGTGCGGGGGCTGGAGGCCGGCGCCGACGACTACGTCACCAAGCCGTTTTCGCCGCGCGAGCTGGTGGCTCGGATCAAGGCGGTGCTGCGCCGGGCCGTGCCGACCGCCAGCGAGGAAGTGGTGGAGGTGGAAGGCCTGCGGCTGGATCCGGTGTCGCATCGGGTGACGGTCGACGACCGTTCGCTGGAGCTGGGGCCGACCGAATTCCGCTTGCTGCATTTCTTCATGACCCACCCCGAGCGGGTGTTCAGCCGCGCGCAGCTGCTGGACAACGTCTGGGGCACCAACGTTTACGTCGAGGAGCGCACGGTGGACGTGCACATTCGGCGGCTGCGCAAGACCCTCAGCGAGACGGGGCATGACCGTCTGGTGCAGACGGTGCGCAGCGCCGGCTATCGGTTCTCGACCAGGACTTGAACCGTCCGCCGACGCCGTGCGGCGGTGACAGCGCTCGCCAGGAAACCAACCGATGTCCGTCGACAATCCATGGCCCGGCGTCTTGCGCCCGCTGGCGCTGCTGATCGGGGCGGCCGCGCTGCTCGGCTGGCTGATCGGCGATGTCGTGCTCGGGGTGCTGATCGGTAGCCTCGGCTATCTGGCTTGGCATCTGTACCAGCTCGCGCGCCTGGAGCGCTGGCTGCGGAGCGGGGCCGTCACCGACCCGCCCAAGGCCAGGGGGCTGTGGGGAGAGGTGTTCGACGGCCTGTACCGGGTGCAGCGGCGGCACCGGCGGCGGCGTAGGAATCTGTCCGAGCTGCTGCAGCGCTTTCGCCAGTCCGCCAACGCCATGCCCGACGCCACCGTGGTGCTGCAGGATCACGGCACGATGCGCTGGTGGAACAGCGCGGCGCGGCGGCTGCTGGGGCTGCGCTGGCCGCAGGACGAAGGCCAGCGCATCGACAACCTGTTCCGGCACCCGCGCTTCAAGGCTTTCCTGGAAGGGGAGGACGAGCGCGAGTCGATCTCCTTGCCGTCGCCGGTGTCGCCGCAGCTCATGCTGGAGCTGCGCATCATCCCCTACGGCGACGGCGAGCGCCTGCTGCTGGCGCGCGACATTACCCGGCTGTACCGGCTGGAGCGGGTGCGGCGCGACTTCGTCGCCAACGTCTCGCACGAGCTGCGCACACCGCTGACGGTGATCCGCGGGCTGGCGGAGACGCTCGCCGACAGTGACGAGCCGCTGGAGCCGGCGCTGGCTCGCCCCCTGACCCTCATCCGCCAGCAGACCGAGCGCATGCAACGCCTGGTGGACGATCTGCTGCTGCTGTCCCGGTTGGAAACCGCGCAGCCGCAGGGCGAGGCGGCGCCGGTCGACGTTGCCGCCCTGCTCGACGTGCTGGTCGAGGAGGCGAGGGCGATCGGCGGCGGACAGGAGATCACCCTCGACGTCGACCGCTCGCTGCGGATTCGCGGCGACGAGGCCGAGCTGCGCAGCGCCTTCGGCAACCTGCTGTTCAACGCCGTCAAATACACGCCCGCCGGCGGGCGGATCGACGTGGCGTGGTACCGCGACGCCGCCGGCGCGCATTTCACCGTGCGCGACACGGGCATCGGCATCGCTCCCCATCACATCCCGCGCCTCACCGAGCGCTTCTACCGGGTCGAGCCCTCGCGCAGCGCGGACAGCGGCGGCACCGGCCTGGGGCTGGCGATCGTCAAGCACGTGCTGCAGCGGCACGACGCGCGGCTGCAGATCGACAGCCAGCCGGGGCGGGGGAGTCTGTTCGCCTGCCATTTTCCGGCGACGGCGGTGGTCACCGAGGCGGCCTGAGCGTTGTCACCGTTTGGTCACACGGCTTTCATGCGCCGGTCAACCCCGCCCTCGATACTCGCCGCAAGCCGTGGCCGCGCGCCGCGGCGGTCTTGGCACATACGATGGAGTGACTCTCAATGCGGATAAAGAAGCACATGATCGGCCTGGCCGCGGCCGCCGTACTGGCGAGCACCGGCGCCGGCGCCACTCAGGTGGATCCCAAGCTGCCGGACTACACCAAGGCCAGCGGCGTGTCCGGCAATATCTCCAGCGTCGGCTCCGACACCCTGGCTAACCTGATGACCTTCTGGGCCGAGGCGTTCAAGCGCCAGTACCCGAACGTCAACGTCCAGATCCAGGCCGCCGGTTCTTCCACCGCGCCGCCCGCGCTCACCGAGGGTACCGCCAATCTCGGTCCCATGAGCCGCAAGATGAAGGACAAGGAAATCCAGGCGTTCGAGAAGAAGCATGGCTACAAGCCGTACGCCATCCCGGTGGCGATCGACGCGCTGGCGGTGTTCGTGCACAAGGACAATCCGATCAAGGGGCTGACCCTCGCTCAGGTCGATGCCGTGTTCTCGAGCACCCGCCGGTGCGGTTTCAAGGAAGACGCCAACACCTGGGGCAGGCTCGGCCTGACCGGCGCCTGGGCCAACCGCGACATCCAGCTGTTCGGCCGCAACTCGGTGTCCGGCACTTACGGCTACTTCAAGGAAAAGGCGCTGTGCGGCGGCGACTTCAAGCCCAGCGTCAACGAGCAGCCGGGCTCGGCCTCGGTGGTGCAGTCGGTATCCAACTCGCTCAACGCCATGGGCTATTCCGGCATGGGCTACGTCACTTCCGGCGTGAAGGCCGTGGCGCTGGCCCGCAAGGAAGGCGAGGCGTTCGTCGAGGCTACGCCCGCCAACGCCATGAGCGGCAAGTACCCCTTGGCGCGCTTCCTGTACGTCTACATCAACAAGGATCCGAACAAGCCGCTGCAGCCGCTGGAGCGGGAGTTCGTCAAGCTGATGCTGTCCCGGCAGGGCCAGGAAGTGGTGGTCAAGGACGGTTTCGTGCCGGTGCCGGCCGCGGTGGCCGAGAAGACCCTGAAGGAGCTGGGCATCGATTAGATGCCGCGATCGTCTGGAGGGAAGGCCCGCGCGGGCCTTCCGCGTTTTCGAATATTCCCGTCGGCGTGTAACACAACTGTCACGCGCCGTTCATAACATGGCCGCTCATGGCGACGAACACTTCCGACCTCCGGCGCACCTTTGCCGATCGCCGCAGTAAGGCGGCGGTCCGGCAACGGCGCTGGCGCAAGCTCAAGGACCGCCTAGCCCGCTATCTGGTGGTGGCCGGCGGATTGGCGGTCATCGGCGCGCTGCTGCTGATTTTCGCCTACCTGTTCTATGTCGTGCTGCCGCTGTTTCGGCCGGCGGGCATCGAGCCGGTCCAGTCCTACGCCCGGCCGGGCGAGGGCGAGACCGCCGCGGTGGTGATCCAGGAGCATGGCGAGATGGCGGTGCGCTTTACCCGCGACGGCGCCGTGGTGTTCTTCGACCCGCGCGACGGCCGGGTGCTGCAGCGGGTCGCGCTGCCGTTGCCGGATGGCGCGGCAGTGACCGCCGTGGGCGTTTCCGACCCGCAGGACCAGGTGATCGCCTACGGTCTGGCAGACGGCCGCGCGCTGCTGGTCAAGCCGGAGTTCAAGGTCAGCTTTCCGGATGGCAAGCGACGGATCACGCCGGCGCTGGGCTATCCGCTGGAGGCGGAGCCGGTGGTGGTCGATCCGGCGGGCGTGCCGCTGCGTCGGCTGGCGGTGCAGCTGGGCGGCGACGGCGCCACCGTGATCGGTCTGTCCGACAGCGGTCTGCACATGACGGCGTTCCGCCGCGAGGAGTCGTTCCTCACTGGCGAGGGGAGCTGGGAGCCGCAGGGCTCGGTGGCGCTGCCGCTCAAGGGCGACATCCGTCAGCTGCTGCTCGATCGCGGCCAGACCACGCTGTTCGTACTGCTTGGCGACCAGGAAGCCGCTTTCGTCGACGTGCGCGATAAGGCCGATCCGGAGCTGGTGCAGCGGCTGCGTCTGGTGAGCGGTGACGAGCGGGTGACCGCGGCCAGCCTGCTAGTCGGCGGCGCGTCGCTGATCGTCGGCACCGACCGCGGCCGGCTGTTGCAGTGGTTCCCGGTGCGCGGTGCCAACAACCACTACACCTTGCAGCCGGTGCGCGATTTCCGCGCGCAGAAGGCGGCGATCACGCGCATCGTGCCGGAGTTCGGCCGCAAGGGTTTCCTGGCGGCGGACGCCGAGGGCAAGGTCGGCATCTATCACGCGACCGCTCACCGTACCCTGCGGGTCGCGCCGTTGAGCGAGGGCGCCGTCGCCGCCATGGCGCTGGGGCCGCGCAACGACGTGCTGCTGACCGCGGACGCCGCCGGCCGTTTCTCCTTCGCCAAGCTTCGCAACGAGCACCCGGAAGTCTCCTGGAGCGCGTTGTGGGGCAAGGTCTGGTACGAGGGCTACGGCGAGCCGGCCTATGTCTGGCAGTCCTCGGCCGCGACCAGCGACGTCGAGCCCAAGTTCAGCCTGGCGCCGCTAGCGTTCGGCACCCTCAAGGCGGCGTTCTACGCCATGCTGGTGGCGGTGCCGCTGGGCGTGGCGGCGGCGGTGTACACCGCCTATTTCATGGCGCCGGGCATGCGCCGCATCGTCAAGCCCACCGTGGAGATCATGGAAGCGCTGCCGACCGTGATCCTGGGCTTCCTGGCCGGCCTGTGGTTGGCGCCGGTGGTGGAAGCCTATCTGCCCGGTTTCGTCGCGCTGCTGATCCTGACGCCGCTCGGCGTACTGGTGGCGGCGCTGCTGTGGTGGTTCCTGCCGAAGCGCGTGCGCTTCCTGGTGCCGGAGGGCTGGGAGAGCGCGCTGCTGGTGCCGGTGGTGATCGTGATCGGCATCGTCAGCTTCGCGCTCAGTCCGACGTTCGAGGATCTGTTCTTCGGCGGCAACGTCCGCCTCTGGCTGACCCACGAGATGGGCATCGACTTCGACCAACGCAACGCCCTGGTGGTGGGCATCGCCATGGGCGTGGCGGTCATCCCCAACATCTTCTCCATCGCCGAGGACGCCATCTTCAGCGTGCCCAGGCATCTGACCTTCGGCGCGCTGGCGCTGGGCTCGACGCCCTGGCAGGCGCTGACCCGCGTGGTGCTGCTCACCGCCAGCCCCGGCATCTTCTCGGCGGTCATGATCGGGCTCGGCCGCGCGGTCGGCGAGACCATGATCGTGCTCATGGCCACCGGCAACACCCCGGTGATGGACTGGAGCGTCTTCCAGGGCATGCGCACGCTCTCCGCCAACGTGGCGGTGGAGATGCCGGAGACCGAGGTGAACAGTACCCACTACCGGGTGCTGTTCCTGTCCGGCCTGGTGCTGTTCCTGTTCACCTTCCTGTTCAACACCGCCGCCGAGACGGTGCGCCAGCGCCTGCGCGGTAAGTACAGCTCGCTGTGAGGAAGGCCGCGACCATGTCGAGTATGCGCAAGTGGGTGAAGAGCGGCACGCCCTGGGTGTGGCTGAACGCCGCCGCGGTCAGCGTCTGCCTGGTGCTGGTGGTGGGACTGATCGGGCTGCTGGCGGTGCGCGGTCTGGGCCACTTCTGGCCGTCGACCGTGTACCAGCTGCAGTACCGGGCACCGGACGGCGAGCTCACCACCATCATCGGCGAGATCTACGACCGCGAATGGGTCTCGCCCGATCGGCTCGCGCCGGGCGAGTATCGGCTGGCGCCGGGCGCGACCGAGGTCGAGCGGCTGCTGGTCAAGACCGGTAACCGCGACGCGCTGGGGTTGGATTTCCGCTGGCTGGTGGCCAACAACATCGAGTTGATCACCGAGCCCGCCGAGGTCGTGGTGCTTGAGCGGCGTGAGTGGGGCAACCTCTATGGTTTCCTGCGGGCGGTCAAGGAAGGTGGAGCGGTGGTGGCCGAGGGCGAGGCCGCCTGGGCGCAGCTGCAGCCGCGCCTGCAGCGGGCGGTGGATTTGTACCGCCAGGCCCGCGCCTTGGAGCGCGGCGAGATCGGTGACATCAACTACGCCATCGAGCGGCTGCGCCTGCAGCGGCGCGGCCTGGAGTTGGAAGGCGTGAGCGATCCGGCCGCCTTCGCCGCGATCGAGGCGCAGACCGCGCAGCTTCACGCCCGCTTCGCCGTGGCGCAGGAGGCCTTGGCCGGCCTCTACGCCCAGGCCGAGCGCGACGTGGCGGTGGTGGAAATCATGGGCGGCCGTCAGGTCGAGGTGCCGCTCGCCAAGGTGGTGCGGGCCTACATGCCCAACGCCATGGGGCTGGGCGCCAAGCTGGGCTTCTACGCGCAGAAGCTCTGGGAGTTCGTCAGCGACGAGCCGCGCGAGGCCAATACCGAGGGCGGCGTGTTCCCGGCGATCTTCGGTACCGTGGTCATGGTGCTGCTGATGTCGGCGCTGGTGACGCCGCTGGGCGTGATCGCCGCCATTTACCTGAGCGAATACGCCAAGCAGGGGCCGCTGACCCGCTTGATCCGCATCTCGGTGATCAACTTGGCCGGCGTGCCGTCCATCGTCTACGGCGTGTTCGGTCTGGGCTTCTTCGTCTACTTCCTCGGCGGCAGCATCGACCGGCTGTTCTATCCCGAGGCGCTGCCGGCGCCGACCTTCGGCACCGGCGGTCTGCTGTGGGCGTCGCTGACCCTGGCGCTGCTCACCCTGCCGGTGGTGATCGTCTCCACCGAGGAAGGCCTCTCCCGCGTGCCGCGCTCGATCCGCGAGGGCAGCCTGGCACTGGGCGCCACCAAGGCCGAGACGCTGTGGCGCACCGTCATCCCCATGGCCAGCCCGGCCATCATGACGGGTTTGATCCTGGCGGTGGCGCGCGCCGCCGGCGAGGTCGCGCCGCTGATGCTGGTGGGCGTGGTGAAGCTGGCGCCGTCGCTGCCGATCGACTTCAACGCGCCGTTCCTGCACGCCGACCGCAAGTTCATGCACCTGGGCTTCCACATCTACGACGTCGGCTTCCAGAGTCCCAATGTGGAAGCGGCGCGGCCGCTGGTGTACGCCACGGCGCTGCTGCTGGTGCTGATCATCATCCTGCTCAACCTCGCCGCCATCCACATCCGCAACCGGCTGCGCGAGCGCTACAAGGCGCTGGAGAGCTAACTCATGAGATCTCAGGCCATGGATTCGCAACACCTTGATTCCACCCGCGCCGGCGTGATCGACATCGGCGCGCTGGGCCGCGACCGGGTCCGGCGCAAGCTGGACGAAGAGGACATCTGCCTGCGGGTGGAGAAGCTCAACTTCTACTACGGCCAGACCCGGGCGCTGAAGGATGTCGACATGCTGATCCCGCGCAACCGGGTGACCGCCTTCATCGGCCCGAGCGGCTGCGGCAAGTCGACCCTGCTGCGCTGCTTCAACCGCATGAACGACCTGGTCGACGGCACCCGGGTGGAAGGACGGATTCTGCTCGACGGCGAGGACATCTACGGCCGCGACGTGGAGACCGCCGAGCTGCGGCGGCGAGTGGGCATGGTGTTCCAGAAGCCCAACCCGTTCCCTAAGTCGATCTACGAGAACGTCGCCTACGGCCTGCGCATCCAGGGCATCAACGATCGCCGCGTGCTCGACGAAGCGGTGGAGCGGGCGCTGCGCGGCGCCGCGCTCTGGGACGAGGTCAAGGACCGTTTGAAGGACAACGCCCTGCGTCTGTCCGGTGGCCAGGCCCAGCGCCTGGTGATCGCCCGCGCCATCGCGGTCGAGCCCGAAGTGCTGTTGCTCGACGAGCCGGCGTCGGCGCTCGATCCGATCTCCACGCTGAAGATCGAAGAGCTGATCTACGAACTGAAAGACAGCTACACCATCGTCATCGTCACCCACAACATGCAGCAAGCGGCGCGCGTTTCCGACTACACCGCCTTCATGTACATGGGTGAGCTGGTGGAATTCTCGGACACCGACACGCTGTTCACCGCGCCGACGCAGAAGAAGACCGAGGACTACATCACCGGGCGTTACGGATGAGCGGAGCGCGGCGCCGATACCTCGGGGCCGCGTCCTTGTGTGATACTCGAAGCATCCCGTAGTACCCAGCCGGAGGGACGGGCCGAGGCATGGACAAGAGAGATCTGGCGCAACACATTTCCCAGCAGTTCAACGCCGAGCTGGAGAAAACGCGCAACACCGTGATGGAAATGGGCGGCCTGGTCGAGCAGCAGCTGGCCGACGCCATCACCGCCCTGACCGAGGGCGACGCCGAGCTGGCGCGCAAGGTGGTGAGCAACGACTGGCGCGTGAACTCGCTCGAGGTGCAGCTCGACGAGGCCTGTCTGCACATCCTCGCCCGCCGGCAACCGGCCGCCAGCGACCTGCGGCTGGTGATCGCGGTGATCAAGGCGATTTCCGATCTGGAGCGCATCGGCGACGAGTCCGAGCGGATCGGCCGCATGGCCCTGAAGCTGGCCGAGCAAGGTGCGCGGCGCCACGTCCCGGCGGAGCTGGAGAGCCTCGGCAATCACGTGCGGCAGATGCTGCACGACGCGCTCGACGCCTTCGCCCGCATGGACGTCGAGCAGGCCGTGGCGGTGGCGCGGGAGGACGCCAAGGCCGACCGTCAGTACGACGAAGTGGTGCGCCAGCTGCTGGAGCGCATGATGGGCGAGCCTGGCTCGGTGCCGCGGGTGATGGACCTGATCTGGGCGGCGCGCTCGCTGGAGCGCATCGGCGATCGCGCCTGCAACATCTGCGAGTACGTGGTGTACTTCGTCAAGGGCAAGGACGTGCGCCACATCGGCATCGACGAGATGGCCGAGCGCGCCGGTTACGGGCCCAAACGGAGCTGACGGAGAACAAGAAGCTATGAGTCTGCCGGCACACGTCGCGTCGGTGGAGATGCGGCATGTCCGTCTGGGGGGCGATTGCCGCGAGCTGCTGCCGATCCTCAGGAACGGCCCCTACGCGGAGCGGTTGTTTCGCGACGAGCATCTGCGCCCCTGCCTGCGCCGGGCCAGCGACGACAACCCGTTGACCGACCTGGACCTAGCCGCGCTGCTGGGGTACTTGGCGGAACAGGGCGTGGCGTTCCTGGAATTGATGGATCGGCCTTACGGCCCGGCCGAACTGATGCGCGCCTTGCAAGCCGACGGCAACGTCGCCGACTTCGACAGCCTGCTGGTGCGCAGCCCCGACGACTGGGAGCGGGTGCCGTATCGGCGCTGAGTCGGCGTAAGGCGGACCGCGCTAGGCAGCGCAAAGTTCATGCCCGCCTTCGCGGGGATAAGCTTTGCGCGGGCATGACGCCTCAGAAACCCTTCGACAGATGCGCGCATGCGCTAGCCAGGAACCGGGAGCGGGAGATAAGAGGCGCGACCGGTACGCGCCTCTTGCGCTGTTTTCTCCGAAACCGAGCGGGGCCTGCGAGCGCCGTTCAAGCCCCCAGCAGCAGGAACTCCAGCAGCGCCTTCTGGGCGTGCAGCCGGTTCTCGGCTTCGTCCCAGACCACGCTTTGCGGGCCGTCGATCACCTCGGCGCTCACTTCCTCGCCGCGGTGGGCGGGCAGGCAGTGCATGAAGATCGCGTCCTGCGCCGCTTCGGCCATGATGATCTGATCCACGCAGTAGCCGGCGAAGGCCTGCTGCCGGCGGTGCTGCTCCTCTTCCTGGCCCATGCTGGCCCAGACGTCGGTGACCACCAGATCGGCGCCGCGGGCGGCCTCGCGCGGATCGCGGGTAAGCAGCACCCGGTCGCCGGCACGGGCGAGCAGGTCGGCGTCGGGCTCGTAGCCTTCCGGGCAGGCGATGCGCAGCTGGAAGTCGAAGCACTCGGCCGCTTCGATGTAGGAGTTGCACATATTGTTGCCGTCGCCGATCCAGGCCACGGTGCGGCCGCGGATCGCGCCGCGATGCTCGACGAAGGTCTGGATGTCGGCCAGCAGCTGGCAGGGGTGGAAGGAGTCGCTCAGGCCGTTGATCACCGGCACCGTGGATACGGCGGCGAAGCGCTCCAGGATGTCGTGGCCGAAGGTGCGGATCATCACCACGTCGACCATCCGCGACAGTACCCGGGCGGTGTCTTCGATCGGCTCGCCGCGCCCGAGCTGGGTGTCGCGCGGTGACAGGAACAGGGCGGAGCCGCCGAGCTGCGCCATGCCCGCCTCGAACGACACGCGGGTGCGGGTCGAGGACTTCTCGAAGATCATGCCCAGCACGCGGCCGCGCAGCGGTTCGTGCGGCACGCCCTCGCGGCGCATGCGCTTGAGTTCGATGGCGCGCTTGATCAGCGCGTGCAGTTCATCCGTGCTCAGGTCGCGTAAGGTGAGGAAGTGCCGTACCGCCATGGTTGTCTCCTAGTCGGCCCCTCTCGCCGTGGAGGCGAGGAATGCACGGACGAGGCCGGACACGCCTTCGACGATGCGGTCGGCCTCGGCGTCGGTAATGATCAGCGGCGGCAGCAGGCGGATGACGCGCTCGGCCGTGACGTTGATCAGCAGCCCCTGCTCCAGCGCCCGCTGGACCAGATCGCCGCAGGGGCGGTCGAGGGCGATGCCCAGCATCAGCCCTTTGCCGCGAATGTCCACCACGCCGTCCACGTCCGCCAGCGCCGCGCGGAAACCGCTCAGCAGCCGCTCGCCCAGCGCCTCGGCGCGCGCGGTCAGCCCTTCGGCTTCGATGATTTCGGTCACCGCCAGGCCCACGCGGCAGGCCAGGGGGTTGCCGCCGAAGGTCGAGCCGTGGTTGCCCGGTCCGAAGGTCTTGGCGGCCTCGCCGCGCGCCAGGCAGGCGCCGATCGGGAAGCCGTTGCCCAGGCCCTTGGCCAGGGTCATCACATCCGGAACGATGCCGGTGTGCTGGAAGGCGAACCAGCGGCCGGTGCGGGCCATGCCGGTCTGGATCTCGTCGAGCATCAGCAGCCAGCCGTGGCGGTCGCACAGCGCGCGCAGACCGGCCAGATAATCGGGCGCCGGGACGTTGATGCCGCCCTCACCCTGGATCGGCTCGACCAGCACCGCCACCACGTTGGGATTGTCCGCCAGCGCCGCCACCGCCTGCAGATCGTTGTACGGCACCCGCACGAAGCCGCTGACCAGCGGCTCGAAGCCCTTCTGGACCTTGCGGTTGCCGGTGGCGGTGAGGGTGGCGAGGGTGCGGCCGTGGAAGCTGCCCTCGGTCACGACGATCACCGGCTCGGCGATGCCCTTGTTATGCCCGTACAGCCGGGCCACCTTGATCGCCGCCTCGTTGGCTTCGGCGCCGGAATTGCAGAAGAACGCCGCATCCATGCCGGCCAAGCGGCAGAGGCGCTCACCCAGGCGTTCCTGGTTGGGAATTCGGTAGACGTTGGACGTATGCAGCAGCTTGGCGGCCTGGTCCTGGATAGCGGCGGTGATCGCCGGGTGGGCGTGTCCCAACCCGCAGACCGCGATGCCCGACAGGGCGTCGAGGTAGCGTTTGCCGTCGGTATCCGTCAGCCAGGCGCCTTCGCCGCGCTCGAATGCGACCGGAATACGCAGATAAGTGTGCATCAAGTGGTCTTGCATGGCGTCCAACCGCGGTGCCCTTGCCGCCGGGTACAGCACGTAACCGGATGAGCGAAAAAGAAAAAGCAGCCCAACGCAGAGGCTGCCGGAGAAATTTCGATTATAGGGAGCGGGGCTAGGGTGGGCAAGGGCGGCGGGCGGGATGATCCCCGCCCGCGCGACGACGGCCGATTAGCCGTAGTTCTTCTCGGCGAAGTCCCAGTTCACCAGCTGCCAGAAGGCTTCCAGGAACTTGGGACGGGCGTTGCGATAGTCGATGTAGTAAGCGTGCTCCCAGATGTCGCAGGTCAGCACGGTGGTCACCGACTCGTCGGTCAGCGGGGTGCCGGCGTTGGAGGTCTGACGGATCTCCAGCGAGCCGTCGGCCTTCTTCACCAGCCAGCACCAGCCGGAGCCGAACAGCGCCACGGTCTTGTCCGTGAACTCCTTCTTGAAGTTCTCGAACGAGCCGAAGCTCTTGTTGATCGCTTCCGCCAGCTTGCCCTTGGGCTCGCCGCCGCCGTTGGGGCTGAGGCAGTTCCAGAAGAAGGTGTGGTTCCAGACTTGGGCGGCGTTGTTGAAGATCGGACCGGAGGACTTCTTGACGATCTCCTCCAGGGTCATGTTCTCGAACTCGGTGCCCGGGATCAGCTCATTGAGCTTGGTGACGTAGGTCTGGTGGTGCTTGCCGTAGTGGTACTCGAGCGTCTCCTCGGACATGTGCGGAGCGAGCGCGTTCTTGGGATAAGGCAGCGGGGGCAGTTCGTGCTTCATCAACGACTCCTTACTTCAAACCATGCCGAGCAAATGATTCGGTGGGAAGGCCCCGTTGCACCAGGGATCGCCTGCGGGAGCGCTCATCGTCCCCACCGGAGGAAGGGATTGTTATGCGGTGATGAGTTGGTCAAGCAAGTCTAAGCAGCCCATGGGTTATATTCAACCGTTGTACCGCCGCGCGGCCAGGCGAGGGAACCGGTCGCCGGCGGCGGAGTCGAAGGGGTAGCGCGCCGGTCGCGGTGCGATCGGTATAACCCCATTCGCCCGGCGGTTTTTCCCACCGGGCGCGCCCGGTACACTGGGCCGGTTTTCGACCTACGAGGTGGCTATGAGCGACGTTCTCGAGCGAATCAAGCAGCAGGTGACGGAGAACCCCGTCATCCTCTACATGAAGGGTTCGCCGCAGTTCCCCATGTGCGGTTTCTCCATGCGCGCCGCGCAGGCGCTCCAGGCCTGCGGCGTGGAGTTCGCCTACGTCAACGTGCTGGAAGATCCGGAGATCCGCGAGGGCATCAAGCAGTTCGGCAACTGGCCGACGCTGCCGCAGCTGTACGTCAACGGCGAGCTGGTCGGCGGCTGCGACATCATCCTGGAGATGTACCAGAACGGCGAGCTGGAGAAGCTGCTCGCTACGGCCAAGCGCGCGTAACTCCGTCAGCGCGCTTCGGCGCCGCCTCTGCCGGCTTCGGTGCCGGAGCAAAGCCCGGGGATACCCGGGCTTTTTCGTGTCCGCGATGTAAAAATTCCCGTCCTTTACAGCGCCGGACATGGACGTTAGATTCCCGGTGCCTCAAGGATCTAGAGGCCCTCTCGGGGCCGCCCGACAATAACCCGCCACCGCGGAGACGATAATGGATTATCGATTGGCCGAAGGGACGCTGACCTGGCCGTCGGCTTGGCGTGACGTCCAAGATCAAACCATCAACGTCTTTCAGCTCAGCGCGCTGCCGCCGCTGAATCTGGTCATCAACCGCGATCCGGTGCCCGACGGCGAATCGCCCTCGGCCTATCTGCGCGCGCAGCGCGACAGCCTCGCTCGGGAACTGCACGGCTTTCAGACGCTGGCCGAGCATGCGCTGGCCAATCCCGTCTTCGAGCTGCCGGCGCTGGAGTATGCCTGGGATAGCCCGGAGGGGCGGGTTCATCAGCTCAACGCCCTGTGCGTGAGCGGACGGCGCATGCTGAGCTTCACCTTCACCTCGCCGGTGGCGCTCGCCGCGGCGCTGCGCCAGCGCTGCCTGGCCCTGCTCGAGAGTTACGCGCCTTACCGCGCCGCGTAAGAGGAGGCGGGCATGCGAGCGATCGTGGCGGCTGCCGTCCACGGCGCGCGCCTGTGCGCGCCTGCCGAAGCCTTGAGGAGCGCCGGCGCGGGCCCGCGCGGCCCGGCCGCGGCGCGCCTTGGGGATCCGTTCAAGCACAAGAGCTTCGCCGCAGCGCTGGCCGGTGCCGTGGCCGGCGCACTGCTGGGCGCGGCCGTGGTGGCGGCGGCGGTGGCGATCACCGGCGCCACCGGCGGCGCGGCGCTGGGCGTGGCGGTCGCCGCCACCCTGGCCGCGGCGCCGGCCATCGCTGCCGTCTCCGCGGCGGTGAGCGGCTTTTTCGACGCCATGGGGTCGCCCGACGGCAACATCATCAGCGGCTCGTCGGACGTGCTCATCGAAGGCAAGCCCGCCGCACGCGCCGAGCAGGATGCGGTGGCTTGCCGCAAGCACAAGGGGCCGATCCCGATCGCCGAGGGCTCCAGCAATGTCTTCATCAACGGCAGCCCCGCCGCGCGGGTGGGCGACAAGATCGGCTGCGGCGGTGGCATCATGCGGGGCGCCAGCCAGGTGTTCATCGGCGGGACGGCGCAGGCGCTGTCGGTCGCCGAGGCGTTCTCGCCGGCCCAGCGCCTGCTGCTGTTCGCCGTGGAATTCCTGGTGCCGCCGACCGCCGGCTTGTGGCGCGGGGCGGCCAAGATCCTCAGCGGCAAGGCGGTGATCGGCGCCGCCAGGAACGCGGCAGGCGCCGTCGCCAAGGCCGCCGCTTACACGAGCAAGCGCGCCGGGGGCGGCGCCAAGGCATTCGCCAAGCGTGTCCGCACCAAGGACCCGGTCGATGTGGTCACCGGCGAGGTGGTGGACTGCTGCACCGATCTGGCGCTGGGACGCACCCTGCCGCTCACCCTCACCCGCTACTACTGCAGCGGCGACGCCGGCGGCGACACCCTGGGGCCGGGCTGGCGCGAGAACTGGAACGAGCGGATCGTCGTGCGCCGCACGCCCGAGGGGCTGGCGTTGGATCTGCAGCTGGCCGACGGCCAGGGCATCCCCTACGACTTGCCGCCGGCCTACCGGGCCGGCGTCCATCCCGATCACCCGCACTGGCGCCTGGAGCGGCGCGATGGCTACTTCGCCCTCTGCGATCTCGTCACCGGTGGCGAGCGTCGCTTCAGCCTGGTGTCCGGCGAGCTTGCTCTGCTCAGTGCCGAACTCGACGCTTACGGCAACCGCGTCGACTTCCAGCGCGACCAGCGGGGGCGGCTAGCGCGCATCGTCCACAGCGACGGCATCGTGCTGACCGTGGAGCACGACGGCCAGGGGCGGTTGCGCCGCGTGCAGCGGCTGCTCGACGGCGCGGCGGTGGAACTGGTCCGCTACGGCTACGCCGACGGCTACCTATGCGAGGCCTGGGCCCGGTCCGGCCATCACCTGTTCTACCGCTACGACGGCCGCGGCCTGTTGTGCGAGTGGCGCGATACCCAGCACACCTGGGCGCGCTATCGCTACGACGCCCTCGGCCGCTGCGTCGAGGTGGCGTGCGCCGGCGGCTTTTACAGCGGGTCTTTGCACTACGATCCGGCCAATCGCACCACCGCCGTTACCGATAGCCAAGGGCGTATCACACGCTACCGCTACAACGCCCAGAAGCTGGTCACTCACGTCACCAATCCGCTGGGCGAGACGACGGAGACGGAGTACGACGCGCACGAGCGCGTGGTCGCCGAGATCGATCCGCTGGGCCGGTGCCGCGCCTACGCCTATGACGAGCAGGGGCGGTTGAGCGCCATTACCGCGCCGGACGGCACCTGCACCCGCTTCGAATACGACGGCGACCGCCGCCACCCGGCGCGCGTCATCGACCCGCTCGGCCAGGTCTGGCGCTATCGCTACAACTTCGCCGGACAACCGGTGAGCGTGGAAAGCCCGCAAGGCCGGATCACCCGCTACCGCTACCATGCCACGGGGCAACTGGCGGAGCAGCTCACCCCGGCCGGGCGCACGCTGCGTTGGGAGTACGATGCGGCCCAGCGTCTGGCGGCGTACGTCGATGGCGCGGGGCAGCGCTGGCGCTACGAGTACGACGCGCTGGACCGCTGTGTGACCCGCGTCGATCCGCAAGGCCACCGTACCCTGTTGGAGTACGATGAGCGCGATCGCTGTGTTGCCTGCGTCGATGCGGACGGCAACCGCGTCAGCGTCGACTACGACAGCGAGCACAACCCGGTGACCTGGCGCGACGGCGAAGGCCGGCAGAGTCATGCCGCCTACGGGCCGTTCGATCTGTGTACCGTGCAGACCGACGCCGGCGGCGCGGCTTACCGCTTCGAGTATGACCGTGACTACGCGCGGCTGGTGGCGGTCGTCAACCCGATCGGCCAGCGCTACGAATACCAGCTGGACGCCGCCGGGCGGGTGATCGAGGAAATCGACTACGCCGGCGGTCGCACCCGCTACCAGTACGACCCGGCCGGCCAGCTCATCGCCAAGACCAACGCCCTTGGGCAGACCATTCGCTACGAGTACGACGCGCTCGGCCGCTGCCTGTTGGAGCAGGCCGACGGCGAGGCGCCGATCCGTTACGAATACGACGCCCTGGGCCGGCTGGTGCGCGCCAGCAACGGCGACTGCGAGCTCGGCTTCGCCTACGATCCGGACGGCCGCCTGATCGAGGAGCGCCAGCACGACGCGCGCATCGGCTACCGCTACGATGGCGACGGCCTGTGCACCCAGCGCCTGCTGTATCTGCCGGGCCAGGACCAGCCGCACGTCACCCATTTCGCCTTCGATGGCAACGGTCTGCTCGAACGCCTGACGCTGCCGCAGACCTCACCGCTGCACATCCAGCGAGACGGCCGCGGCCTGCCGCTCACCGTCCACAGCCACCAGGGGTTCTGGCTGCAGCAGCGCTACACCCCTGGCGGTCTGCTGGCCGAGCAGCAGGCCGGCTACGGCCGGGGCGAGCGCTTACCCCAGTGGCCGGCCGGCGTACCGCTCGACGTCGGGTTGCAGCGGCACTATCGCTATGACCGCAGCGGTCTGCCCCGGCTCATGACCGACCGCGACGTCGGCGAGCGCCGCTATCGCTACGACGTCGCCGCGCGCGTCGTCGAGGTGCAGGGCACGTACGGTGCCGAGCGCTTCGACTATGGTCCCCTGGGGGAGCTGCGGGCGATGAGCCGTCAAGGCGGTGCCGGCCTGCCCGAGCGCTGGCGCCTGAGCCATCACGCGGGGCGCGTGCGCAGCCGCAACGACGAGCGCTACCTCTACGATGCCGCCGGCCGGCTGATCCAGAAGGACCATTTGCGCGAGGGCTTCCGCCCCGAGGTCTGGCAATACCGCTACAACGCCCGTGGCGAACTCATCGGCCTGCGCGGTCCGCGCGGCGAGCGCTGGCGCTACGTTTACGACCCGCTAGGGCGGCGCATCGAAAAGCGCAACGAGAACAATGGTCGGATCCAGCGCAGCGTCTGGAGCGGCGACGTCCTAGCCGCGGAGCTGGGTGGCCAGTACCGCGATGGCCGCTTCCTCCCCGGGGCGCAGGCGGAGGTGTGGGTGTTCAGCCCCGGCGGCTTCGTGCCGCTAGCCAAGCAACGGCTGCGGTTCGAACGCGACCCCTTGGTCATCGCTCACTACCAGGCCGCGTTCCCGGGCCAGGCGCCGCCACCCCAATGCCAAACCTGGTTCGCCGTCACCGACCACTTGGGCACGCCCCAGGCGCTGCTGAGCGCCCGCGGCGAGGTGGTCTGGCGCGCGGACTACGCCACGTGGGGCGCCGTGCTCGGCACCCAGCATCACCCCGACCCGGAGCTGCGAACCGACTGCCCGTTGCGCTTCCTGGGCCAGTACGCCGATGCCGAGTCGGGACTGCACTACAACCGCTTTCGCTACTACGACCCACAGACCGGCCAATACCTTACGCCCGATCCCATCGGCCTGGCCGGCGGCTTGACGCCGCAGGCTTATGTCCCAAATCCGCTGGCGTGGGTCGATCCACTGGGCTTGGCGGGGTGTCCTCGCAGAGGTTCGCTATCGGCCGAGGAAGCTAACGCTCCTCATGTGGAAAAAGGGCGCTTACCGCCCTATGCGGAAGGAACGCGCGCTAGGGATATTGTTTTGCAGAGAGAGCGAATTTTCGTTCGCGTCCATGGTGATGGAAACCAAGCTAGATCATGGATGATGCGGCCTCGACAGATCGAAGGTTTGACGCCCAGCCAAATTAAAGACAAGTTTGCGTTGCCTGAGATTCCAATTTTTGTTTCGGATGTGTATGTCCCTACTGGAACAAAGATTAGAGTCGGGACTGTCGCTGCGCAGCCAGGGTGGGGCTCTGGTGGCGGTATTCAGTATGAGCTTCTGGAACGATTGCCTGCTAGTGCGTTCCGAAATATGAGGCCTTTGTAATGAGTGGATTTCAGGGATCGTACGTTGCTAAGGGGGACATACTTTATTTGTCGCCCTCGGGAGCAAGTGTCAAATTTGCATGGCCAATCGGGGAAGTGGTTGGCTTTGGCGACGTTTTTGTGGTGCGCCTAGAACCGAAGCCGGGTTCATGTTTCAACGAGAACGTTCTTGGTGTGGATCCTCGTGGAAATATTGTCTGGACTATCGTGCGAAGAGAACATGTTTATGAGGATAGTCCTTATACAGCGGTTCGCAAGGTTGGTGATTTGGTGAGATTGTTTAATTGGGATGGGGAAGAGTTGTTGGTTGAGCCGCACACTGGTGCTGTCGTGGAGGAGCGAGTTGGTAGGTAGCTTTGGTCTGCTTGGTTTTTGGCTGGTGAGGTTGCTTTTTTGTGCGGCGATGTTTTTTGACAATTGGGGCAAGAGTCGGGTTGTAGTCGGGGCTGCACAAAAACTGCTTCCATTACTGTGGTCCGTAGACGGTCCAGGTCTATGGTCGATCTTATCGGCCCGGTCAGTAAGGTGGTGTCACAGGCCTACATCCTCAATCTGTTGGCGCAGGTTGATTCATTGGGGTAGGACAAGGACAATTTTTGAAAGCACCGAGAAAGCCATATTCCGCTTTCATGGCTTACTATGCAGGCAAGTTAGAAGTCATGGTTTGCGTTAATGGCTAGGCCGTAATGTTTTTGTAAGCGCCATCCAGGTCCGCGGAGTGGGGCGCCTTTCTGAAACGTGCTCAAGAATCCGGAGATCACCGCGGGCATCAAGCAACGCGGCACCTGGCCGACACTCCTGTAGCTGCGCGTCGACGGCGAGCTCTGGAGTAGCCGCTGGCCACAGCCAAGCGCGCGTAACCGCCGCTGTCCCGCCAAACGAAGCCCGGGTGCGGGCCCGGGTTTGTTTCCTGGCGGCTGGCGGTCAGCCGGCCGCGCTTTCCGGTCGATCGTTACCCTACCACTTTGCCCACGGCGCCCTGCGCTTGCGCTCCGCATCGCTGAGCGGGTGGTATGCCAGCACCTCGGCGGATAACTGGTTGATGTTGTTCAGGTAGTAGTCGTTCAGGTTGACGGCGAACGTTATAGTGACCGGCATTATCGGCATGGGGTCCGGGCCGAGCCATGTCCAGACGTTCTGCGGCCGCGGGCGGAACAGCGCCGCCGGCGCACCGCGTTGCACGACGGCGTCCTGACCGCCGCGGAAGTTGTCGAGCTCGGTCAGAATGGGCACCAGCCAATTGGGTATCGCGTTCGCGAGCGCCGACGGCAGGAACGAACGCTGAACGTCCCGCTCGAAGGTGTAGCTGCCACGGTTCTGCACTACTCGGGCCGGATAGGGGCCGGGGGGCCATTCCCGTACCACATGTAGTTGGTTGTGACCTCGATGAACGCGTTTTCATGCGGTAGCGCTTCGGGCAGGCGTGCCAGGTAGCGGGCGCGGTCCTGCTCGAACTGGTGGAGCAGGTACTGCATGGCTGGAGACGGCTCGGTCGCGCCCGGATTGTCGTGGTAATCGGCCGCGACCAGCAGATAGTGGGGCTGGATGTTGATTGTGTCGTAGAACTCGACGAAGGTGATCAGTTCGTTGTAATGCCGCGTCGAGTAGAAGCGGTTGGTTTTGCGCAGGTAATCGGGGTAGATCTTGATCGGGGAGGAGCCCCGCTCGCCGTTGAGCAGGTTGGAGATGAACCGAGGATCGTTGCGCAGTAGCTGGATCTACTGATAGGCGACGTTCTTGGCGCCCTCGATCAGGGTCGGCTGGTTGCCGATGGTCTGGAGACTCCGCTGCGCATCCCAGGCGGTCCTGACCTGGTTGATGATCTCCTGGGTGTTGTGCACGCTGAGTTCGACCCGGAGCTCGTTGACACTCTTGTTGACATCGTCGACTGTGGCCTGCAGGGCACTCAGCTAGCGCTGGATCGTCTCCAGCTGGCTGAAGACGGCGCTGAAGTCATCGCCCAGGTCGAACTGCGACAGCAGTTTGCCGAAGGCGCGCTGGCTAAGTTCGGAGGCGGCGCCCTTGAGCAGGCCGAGGGCTATCTCCGACGCGCCTAGCACGTTCTGCGCGCCGGTGAAGAAGCGCTGCGTCTCGGGGTTGGCCAGCGCTTCGGTGACCAGCTCGTCCACGAAGGCGTCGAAGGAACCGTACTCGGCGACGAACGCCATGAAGACGGGGCTGTTGAAGTCGTTTAGGTGGCGGAAGTCCGAGCGGATCGAGCGGCCAGGATCCAGCCCGAGATAGTAGGCGATGTCCAGCTCGGCCTTGGCGGCGGGGATGCCGGCGGTGACGCGCGGTCGGTTGGCCGGCGTGGTGACCGGGTTGATCGGTACCGGCAGCTCGGCGTCGAACGGCTCGACATAGGCCGAGAGCGTGCCGTCGAACGAGCCGCTGTCGGTGGCGCCGCCGCGGGCCACCACCCGTAGGCCGTAGCGGGCTTCCGCGACGGTGATCTCGAACTCGCCGTTATCGTCGGTGTAGGCCTCGCCGGGCAGGAGCTGGCCGTCGTGGGTGTAGAGTTGCACATGCGCGCCTGCGACGGGCGCGTCGGTGATTACCGAGCCGCGCACCGGGCCGGACACGACCATGTCGGGCGAGGGGGGATCGATCTGTGGCGTGTCGGCGCTGGACGAGGAGCCACCGCCGCAGCTGGCGGCGATCAGGCATACCATGGCGGTGGCCAGCGAGAGCAGTTTGCGTCGTAGCGTAATCGTTTGTTGTGGCATGCGTTCCGTTCCCACCGTCCTCGGGTTGCCACCGCCCGGCAGGGGCGCATGCGGTGTTCCGATGCGAAGAAAACGGCCAATCCATGCCACGGCGCCAGACGCCGGCGGTGGTTTTCGCATTCGAGCACAGGCTGCGTAAACGCAGTGTTAGCCGTTACCCTGAACGAGGCGATGTTCGATCCGTCGACGCCTGTCAGGCTGTCGTCGGCGCGCGTGCGGGTTCGTTGGGTGGGGGGCGGCAGGTGGCCTCGATCACCTCCCTGGCCGGCGACAGGGACTCGGCGCTTGGGCGCAGGGACGCGGCCAGCGGGCGCCGGCGCGATCCTTCGTTTGGACTTCCCCCTGCAGCGTGGCGCGGCATTCATGCCAGAATGCCTGCTGGCGGCAGTCGCAGCGACGCGGGAGGCTCGGAAGCGAAACTCTCCGTTGCCAGTTGCCGCCGGCGAGGCGGACGCTCGCCGTGCGCCGGGAGCGAACGCGCCCGTGACGGGGGCGGCTGCTGATAGGTGCCGGAACCGCCGCATCCCGGCGCGGTCAGCCCGGCCAACCGAAGCCCATGACATTCGGGATCGCCCGTGCAAACCAACGCTAACTTCGAACGGCTACCGAAGCATTTGCAGGACATAGGAGCGCAGGCGGGCACGCCGCCGCTCAATCAGATCCTTTACGGTCCGCCGGGCACCGGCAAGACCTACGAGACCATCGATGCGGCGTTGCGCATCCTGGCGCCGGAGGCGCTGGCGCTGTCGCGGACGGAGCGCAGGAAGCGTTTCGAGCAGTTCGTCGAACAGAAGCGCATACGGTTCGTCACCTTCCACCAGAGCTTCAGCTACGAGGATTTCGTCGAAGGCATCCGCGCCGTGCCAGCGGCCGACCAGGAAGAAGGCGGCGGTGGCATCGACTACCGCGTCGAGAACGGCGTATTCGTGCAGCTGTGCGTGGACGCGCAGCGCGACAAGGACTACGAGGCCGAGGTCGGAGTTCGCGACGACGCGCAGGTCTGGAAGATCTCCATCGAGGAGGCGAGCAGCGCCGGCGATACGCGGCGTTACTGCTTCGAGCACGGCGAGGCGCGGATCGGCTGGCCGGAGGTGGGCGACATCCGCGCTGAGGACTTCGAGCGGCGGTCAGCCCATCTGGGATTTAACGGTCGCAGCTCCCTGACCAACTTCGGGCGCGACATCGTGCCTGGCGACGTGCTGGTCTGCCTGGGATCGCGTACGCACATCTGCGCGGTGGGCGTCGTCGCCGGCGAGTACCAGTACTCGGAAACGGTGCCGCCGGGTGTGCGGGCGGGGTACGTGCATAAGCTGCCGGTGCGGTGGCTGGCGACCGGATTGAACTTCGACATCACGCCGTTGAATCAGGGCGTCGGCCTGACTCTCAAAACCGTCTATCCGCTGTCGCGCATCAGCTGGCCAATGCTGCAAGAGGCGCTTCGCAACGCCGGTGTCGCGCTGGTGGGAGAAAAGGCCGGAAAAACCGCGGCGCAGGCGGAGCCTTACGTGCTCATCATCGATGAGATCAATCGCGGCAACGTCGCCCGCATCTTCGGCGAGCTGATCACCTTGATCGAGCCGTCCAAGCGCGCCGGCGCGGAGGAGGAGCTGTCGGTGATCCTGCCTTATTCGAAGCGGAGCTTCCGGGTGCCGAGCAACGTCTATCTGATCGGCACCATGAACACGGCCGACCGGTCGCTGGCGGGGCTGGATATCGCGCTGCGGCGGCGCTTCCACTTCACCGAGATGCCGCCGCGGCCGGAGCTGCTCGACGGCGTGACGGTCGAGGGCGTGGATATCGGCAAGCTGCTGGCGGTGATGAACGCGCGCATCGAGGTGCTGCTGGATCGCGACCACCGCCTCGGCCACGCCTATTTCATGGAAATGAAAGAGGATGTGAGCAAGCGCACGCTCGGCCACCTGGCGGGCATCTTCCGGCAGAAGATCCTGCCGCTGCTGCAGGAATACTTCTTCGAGGACTGGCAGCGCATCCAGTGGGTGCTGAACGATCACCGCAAGCTGGATCGCAGGGATCGCTTCGTCGACAAGCGAGGACTGAACCTGCGGGCTCTGTTCGGCGATGACGTCAGCGTGCCCCGCCGCGATGGGGGCTGGTTCGTCAACGACGAGGCGTTTGCGCGGCCGAGGGCGTACCTGGGCATCCTCGACGCGGTGGAAGCCGAGTCCGCGTGAGCCAGACCATCGTCGTCCGCGAATATGCCCGGCTGACCACCGCGCCGGTGGCAGCGACGCTGGACTGCGCGCCGGTGCCGGCCAGCGCCTTGGACTGGCTGTGCGAGCTGGGCGCGGCGCTTGGCCGCGGCAGCGCGCCGCTGGTGGCGCCGGATGGCCGGCGGACCCTGCGGCTCGGCAGCTACGTGGGGGTGGTGACCATGCCGTGCGGCACCACGCTGGAGATCCTGCCGAAGCACACCGAGCGGGGCGACAGCCTGCAGGAGGGGCGGGCGCTGCTGCAACGGATGATCGCCGCGGCGCTGAATTTGCCGGCGCGCGAGACCAGCGAGGCGCAGTTGCGGTTGTTCGACGCGCCGCTGCCGGAATGGGTGATGGGCCGCTTCCTGGCGGCCCTGGACCGCTTGCTCAAGCGCGGGGCGCGCTTCGACTACCGGCGCGTCGAGGAAGAACAGCGCTTCCTGCGCGGCCAACTGAACGTGGCCGCGCAGCTGCGCCAGCCGCCGGGGCGGCGGCATCTGTTCCAGATCCGTCACGATGTGTTCCTGCCGGACCGGCCCGAGAACCGCCTGCTGCGCTCGGCGCTGGAGCGGGTCGCGCGGAGCACGCGCCAGCCCGACAACTGGCGGCTGGCCCAGGAGCTGCGCAGCCTGCTGCAGGAGGTGCCGCCGAGCGGCGACGTGCGCGCTGACTTCCGGCGCTGGAGCGACGACGCGCTCATGGCGCATTACCGGCCGGTGCGGCCCTGGTGCGAGCTGATCCTCGGCGGGTGCTCGCCGCTGGCCGTGCACGGCGAATGGCAGGGCATCAGCCTGCTGTTCCCCATGGAAAAGCTGTTCGAGCGTTACGTCGAGGTGGCGCTGCACCGTCGCTTGCCGCCGGGTGCGCGGCTGTTGCCCCAGCGCGCCAGCGAGTACCTGTGCCAGCACGAGGGTTGGCCGATGTTCCAGCTCAAGCCGGATCTGCTGCTGGTGCACGAAGACCGCCACTGGGTGCTGGACAGCAAGTGGAAGCTGCTGGACGCCGGCGATCGGGCCAATAACTATGGCCTCAGCCAGGCCGACTTCTACCAGCTCTACGCCTATGGGCAGCGCTACCTGGACGGCGAGGGCGACATGGCGCTGGTCTACCCGCGGACCGAGCGCTTCGCCGCGCCGCTGGGGCCGTTCGCTTTTTCCGACCGGCTGCGGCTATGGGCGCTGCCGTTCGAGCTGGACAGCGGCGAGCTGCTCGGCGCCGAGCGGCTCGGGCTGCCGCTCGCCAGCGCCAGGGAAGCGCCCGGCCTGGTCGGCGTCGCGTCGCTCTGAGCGAGGTACACTGCGGGTTCGTCGCTAGGATCAAGGGCCATGACCGAACCGGTACGCCTATCCAAACGCCTTGCCCAACTGCTGTCGTGCTCGCGCCGCGAGGCGGAGCTGTACATCGAGGGCGGCTGGGTGCGGGTCGACGGCGAGGTGGTGGAGGAGCCGCATGTCCGGGTCACGGACGAGGCGATCGAGCTGCTGCCGGGCGCCAGGGCCGAGCCGGTGCCGCCGGCCACCTTGCTGCTGCAACTGCCGGCCGGGGTCGAGGAAGACGCCGCGGCCGCGCTGCTCGCGCCCCACGCGCATTGGCCCGAGGATCCGCACCGGGTGCGGATGCTCAAGCGCCATTTCCGCCGTCTCGAGCTGGCCTTGCCGCTGCAGCCCGGCGCTGCGGGGCTGAGCGTGTGGAGCCAGGATGCGCGCTTGCTGCGCAAGCTGCGCGACGACGCCGGGCGGCTGGAGCAGGAGTACGTCGTGGAAGTGGCGGGTACGCCGGCGCGGGACAGCCTGGTGCGGCTGCGGCGTGCGGCGAGCGTCGAGGGGCGGGCGCTGTCGGCCGCCAAGGTGAGCTGGCAGAGCGAGAACCGGCTGCGCTTCGCGGTCAAGGCGCCGCGGCCGGGACAGATCCGCGCGCTGTGCGAGCAGGCGGGTTTGCGGGTGCTGGGCATGAGGCGCATCCGCATCGGCCGCCTGCCGTTGGCGAGGTTGCCGGCGGGGCAGTGGCGGTACCTGGGGGCGATGGAGAAGTTCTAAGCGTCCGCCTATCGTAGGCCGGGGTACCTGCGCGGCAGCGGCTCGCGGCCGAGCCGCCGCCACGCGGCGAGATCACGCTCGCCGATTCCCCAGCATGCGCGCCAGCACGTCCTCGTCCTGCGGGCGGCGGCGGTGCACGAACACCATGGCGATGTGGCCGAGGATCAGCGCCAGCAGCAGCCAGCCCAGCCAGCCGTGCAGCAGGTTGGCCGGCGCCATCATCCACTCGATCTTCTGCCCGGTGCCCGGCATCAGCGGCAGCCCCAGCGGTTCGAACGAACGGCCGGAGCCGTACTGGCGCAGCAGCGCGAGCAGCGGCACGAACACCATCAGCGCGTACAGCGCCAGGTGCCCCAGCTGGGCCATCACGTTGAGCGACGGCGGCCGATGACCGCGGTTGTACAGAGACCAGGCCGCCCGCACCAGCACCAGGACGATCAGCAGCAGGCCGACGGTCTTGTGCGTCCCCCACAGGAAGCGCTCGATCGCGGTGTCTTCGAGCAGCGCGCGTGCCGCGGCGGTAGCGAACTGCCAGGCCATGGCCAGCGCCATGCTCCAGTGCAGGAAGCGGCTGATGGTGCCGTAGCGTTCTTTGCTGTCTTGTAGTTGCATGGTCGTGTCGCCGTCGTAGTTGGAAGGCCGGGCGCGCCAGGAAAGGCTGGCGCCGCTATAAGGCAGCCAGCATATCAGCGATCCGCTTGCGCGGGTCGTCCAGATCGGCCTGCAGCCGCTGCAGTGCCCGTTCGATGTCGGCCAGGCCGCGGCCTTCGATTTCCGGCGTGGCCAGCGCCACGAACACGTGGCGGCCGTCCAGGGATACCAGCGTGGCTTCGGTCAGGGCATAGGCGCGCATCGCCTTGAAGTAGGAGATCCGCACCCCGGGCAGCCGCAGCGCGCCGGCGGCGACGCCGAACGGGTTGTAATGGAAGCGGGGCAGGACGGGGGCCCCGAGCAGCTCGGTGAGCACGCTCAGCGCCGGCACTCGTCCTAGGCGCTCGGCGGTGGCGCGGCCGCGGGCCACGGCGGCCACCAGCGTCTCGACCGTGTCCTCTTCCCCGATCGGCACGCGCACGAGCAGGTCGTCCGACAGCAGCCCGTACAGCGCCCGGCTGCGTGGCGGGCGATTGGCGTGGGACTCGCTCAGGGCGATGTCGGTGTGGCCGGTGAGCCAGCGAATCAGCAGGACGTACAGAACCCGATGCAGATCGGCGGCGGTCAGTCCGAAGCGCTTGCGCGCGCGCTCGGCGCTGGCGGCGTCGAGCCGGATCAGGCCATGTGCCTCGTCGGGCATGGGGAAGCTGACGTCGAGCTTGCGCCGCAGGCAGTCGGCGGCCGGCGCCAGCCAGCTCAGCAGCTCGGTGCGCTCCTGCCGAAACGCCGGCGACTCGAGGTAGGCGGCTTGGCCGGCGAGGTGGGCGCGCAGCTCGGCGTCGGCGGCATCGCCCGGCTTCGGCTGGCCAGGGACCGCGTAGTACTTGGACACGGTGCGCAGGAACAGGGCGATCGACCAGCCGTCCACTAGCAGATGATTAGCGCACAGGACGAGCACATGGCGGGTCGGCGAGCGCCGCACCACGGTGACGCGCAGCAGGGGCGGGCGCGTGATGTCGAATCGATGGCCGATGGCCTCGCGCACGGCCTGCTTGAGCGGCTCGCCGCCGCCGCTGCGGTCGAGGTAGACGAAGGGCGGATCCATGCTCGACGGCTCGGCGCGCAGCTTGGCCGGTGCCGCGTCGGCCGGCGAGAAGTAGGAGCGCAGCGCGGGGTTCTCGGCGAACACGCGCAGCACCGCGGCGCGCAGCGCCTCGACGTCGAGTTCGCCGCGCAGCGCCACGGTGAGCAGCATGTTGCCGGCGGGGGAAGCGCCGGTCGGGCCGTAGCGCTCGAAGCCGCGCTGGCGGATGAGGTGCTCGCGCAGTGTGAGCGGAAGGGCGGAAGGGGCACTCATGCCGGCACCGTCTCCAGCGCGTGCCGCAGGGCGACCGTTTCTACCGTCTTCGCCAATCCGGCTGCGCCGCCCTCGCGGCGCAACTGCTCGGCATAGCGTTGGCGCGGTTCCACCGGCAAGGCCTCGGCGGCCGCCAGCAGCGCCAGCAGGCGCTCGAGACTCAGCTCCGACGGCGGGCAGGTCACCGCGACGCCGGCCGCATCCAGCCAGGCGGCATTGCCCGGCTGGTCGAACGATACCGGTACCACGATCTGCGGGATGCCGTGCACCAGCGCCTGCGAGGTGCCGCCGATGCCACCGTGGTGCAACAGGCCGCGCGCCAGCGGCAGCAGAGCATCGAGGTTGGTGAAGCGCACTCCGGCGACCCAGTCCGAGTAGCGTCGGAAAGGTTCCGCTTGCGTCCGATCGAGCAGGATGCCGCGGCGGCCGCTGCGCTCGCAGGCCTCGCGCACCAGGTCGTTGAAATTGGGGCAGGCCTTGCGCAGCGTGCCGCCGGTGCCGGGGGAGAACACCCATGGCGCCGGACCGTCCTCAGCGAAACGCTGGGCTTCCTCGACGATGTCGCGGCTGCTCTTCAGCGGGAAAGTGCCGGCCAGCATATTGGCCGCGCGCGGGCCGGCGTGCGGTGCGAACTAGGCCGGATACATTTCCAGCCAATAGTCGAACTCCAGGCTGAAATCGCCTGCGAAACGCCGCTCCGGGTCATAGACTGGAGGCGGCAGCGGCGAGATGCCCGCGGCGCGAAAAGCCGCACGAACGACGCCGTCGCTCACCGGCCGTGGCATCTGGTAAATCGTGAATATCGGCGGCGCCGGAATCAGCCCGATCGATAACGCGCCGAAGCACCGTGCGCCCCACATCGCGCCGACAGCGTTTCCCGGCCCGAGCACCACCACCTTCCGGCCATGCTCGGCGACGGCCGCTTCGACGGCGCGGAACTGCGGCAGCACGCTGGGAGCGACCAGCACTTCCGTGATCAGCGGCTGAGTGATGTCGAGCATGCGCTTATCGTCCAGATCGCGGGCGTATTGCCCGGCATCTCCGTAAGCGATGGCCGTCACGCCTTCGGGCATGTACGGCAGGAAGTATTCCTGCGCCACGATGTCCACCTGGTGACCCCGCGCGGCCAGCGCCTGCCCGATTGCCGCCGCCGGGAGAAAGTCGCCGAGCGTACCGATCGGCGCCATAACGATGTGCAGCTTGCTTTCGATATTGGCCATTGTCGTCGAGAACCCTTGCTGTTTTTTTGCTTATTGCTTGGATCTTCGGTAACGCTCTGCGGGCGTGAAAATGCGGCAATAATAATCGTGTTTCTAATTAAATTGAATGCTTAGCCAGCTAGCAGGCGCATTTTCCTCTTGCCGGACGCCGCTTGGAGAGCGTCCGTCGCGCACATAGATAGAAGGCGGTTTCCGGGCTCGCGAGGGAGGCATCATGGGCGAGCGCGACGCGGTCCCCGCCGCACCCTACGACGGTTTCGAGCGGCAGTTCATCGCCGGCGAGTGGCGGCACGGCAGTGCCCACACCCGAATCCCCGACCACGATCCCTATACCGGCGCCATGCTGGTGGAGATACCCGAGGCGAATCGCGACAACCTCGAGGAAGCGTTTCGCGCGGCCAAGGCGGTGCAGCCGGCCTGGGCGGCCATGCGGCCCGGCGAGCGCGCAGCGGTGCTGCGACGCGTTGCGGCGATCATGGACACGCGGCGCGAGGAGATCATTGGCTGGCTGATTCGCGAGTCGGGCAGCACGCGCCTCAAGGCCTCGCTGGAGTGGGCTGCGGTGCGGGCGGTGGCGGAGCACGCGGCGACGCTGCCGTACGTACCGCTCGGGCAGATCCTGCCGGCCGACGTGCCGGGCAAGGAAGGGCGGGTCTACCGTCGTCCGGTCGGCGTGGTGGCGGTGATCAGCCCGTGGAACTGGCCGCTGCAGCTCACGGCGCGCTCATTGTTCCCGGCGCTGGCGCTCGGCAATGCCGTGGTGGTGAAGCCCGCCAGCGACACACCGATCTGCGGCGGTCTGCTGCTCGCCAAGATCCTGGAAGAGGCGGGCCTGCCCGCGGGCGTGCTGAGCGTGGTGATCGGTTCCGGCTCCAGCATCGGCAAGGACATGGTCACCCATCCCGTACCGCGGGTGATTTCCTTCACTGGCTCGACCGCGGTGGGCCGCCAGATCGCCCGGCTGGCGGCGGAGGCGGAGATCCTCAAGCGGCTGGAGCTGGAACTCGGCGGCAACTCGCCGCTGATCGTCCTGGCCGACGCCGACCTGGATCGGGCCGTGGAGGCGGCGGTGTTCGGCAAGTTCCTGCACCAGGGCCAGATCTGCATGATCGCCAACCGCATCATCGTCGAGGATACGGTGCACGATGCCTTCGTCGAGCGCTTCGTCGCCCGGGTGCGGGCGCTGAAGGCGGGCGATCCGAACGAGCCGGATACCTTCGTTGGGCCGATCATCAACGGCGGTCAATTCGAGGGGCTGCTCAATAAGATCAAGGCGGCGCGGGCGGAGGGCGCCCGGCTGGCGCTCGGCGGCGACGCCCGTGGGCTAGTGCTGCCGCCGCACGTGTTCGTGGACGTGCGCAACGACATGACGCTGGCGCGCGAGGAGATCTTCGGCCCCATCGCGCCCATCCTGCGCGCCCGCGACGCCGACGAGGCGATCCGCATCGCCAACGACACGCCCTACGGCCTGTCGGCCGCGCTGTTCACTGCCGACCTCGAACGCGGCGTGGCGCTGGCCGCCCGCATCGAGGCGGGCATGGTGCACATCAACGACCAGCCGGTGAACGATCTGCCCAATCACCCGTTCGGCGGCGAGAAGAACTCCGGCATCGGCCGCTTCAACGGCGACTGGGCGGTGGCTGCGTTCACCACCGACCAATGGCTGACCCTTCAGCACAGGCCGCGGCCGTACGCCTTCGACGCCCGCCAGCTGCTGGGACCGGGCGCCGGCGGCTGAGTGGGATAGCGGTAAGGGCGCGCTGATTGAACGGTTTCCGGTTCACCCTCAGGAAAGGAAAAGAGCTCGTTTCCCCTGAGGTCGGCGCATGCGCGTGGTCTTCCAGCTGGCGGTCGCGCTGGCGCTCTCGCTGAGCGCCGGCTGCGAGTTCCCGCGCGATCCCGAACAGAGCCTGGACGAAATCCGCCGCGGCGTGCTGAGGGTCGGCGTGGTCGATAACCCGCCCTGGGCTGTGCATGGCGCGGCCGAGCCGGGCGGCGTGGAGCCGGCGCTGCTGCGCGAGCTGGCCGCTCAGCTCGGCGCGCGCATCCAATGGGTGCAAGGGCCCGAGCAGGAGCTGTTGCGGGCGCTGGAGAAGGGCGTGCTGCACGTAGTGGTGGGCGGCTTCGCCGACGACAATCCCTGGACCGCGCGGCTCGGCAAGACCCGGCCTTACTACACCACGCGCTTCATCGTCGCCGCGCGGCGGCAGGCGCCGCCGCTGACTGAGCTGGCGCGGGTACCGGTGGCGGCCGCGGTCGGCTCGGCGGCGGCCGGCCATTTGCGGGAGCGGGGAGCGCGGCCGGCCCCGCCGGATTGGCAGTATCGGGCGTTACCGAGCTGGCGGCTGCCCGACAGCGGCCTGCAACCGACGGGACTGACGCTGTACGAGGACCGCCAGGTGATGCTGGTGACCAAGGGGGAGAACGGCTGGCTGGTGACCCTGGAACGCTTTCTCGACGCGCAGCGCCCGCGCATCGAAGCGCTGTTGCGGGAGCAGGCCCGTGCGTCTCCGTAGGCCGCATCGTTTCCCCGCCGAGCAGGCCCGGGCGAGGGTGCGCGCCCGGCGCCTGGAGTGGCTGACCCTGTTGTGCACGTCCACGGTGATCGCGGCGATGGGGCTGGTACTGGGCAACTCCCAGGCCATGCGCACCGCGTGGATCGAGGATTTGCTCAGCCTGGTTCCGCCGGCCGCGGTGCTGATCGCGATGCGCATCGAGCAGCGGGCGCCGAACCAGCGCTTTCCGTTCGGCTATTACCGCACGGTGTCCATCGCCTTCCTGACGGCGTCGTTGGCGTTGACCGCCTTCGGCGCGCTATTGCTGTTCGAAGGCGGCAAAACCCTACTGACCCGCGACCATCCCACCATCGGCACCATGCAGCTGTTCGGTGCGACTGTGTGGCAAGGCTGGTTGATGATCGCGGCGCTGGTCTACAGCGTGATTCCGCCGATGATCCTCGGGCGGCTCAAGCAGCCGCTGGCGGTCGAGCTGCACAACAAGGCCCTGCACGCCGACGCCCGCATGAATCGCGCCGATTGGATGACCGGCGCGGCCGCCATCCTCGGCGTGCTGGGCATCGGCTACGGGCTGTGGTGGGCGGATGCCGCGGCGGCGATCGTGATCGCCGCCAGCGTGCTGCGCGACGGGCTCGTCAATCTGAACCGGGCGGTGAAGGATCTGGCCGACGAGGCGCCGCGCCGCATCGAAACGGGCGACTTCGATCCCCTGCCGGAGCGCATGCGGGCGCTGCTGGAGGAGCTGCCGTGGGTGAAGGAGGCAGCGGTGATGCTGCGCGAGGAAGGCCACCTGCTGACCGGGCAGGTGTACGTGGTGCCGCGCGCCGACGGCGACATCACCCGTTGGGTGGAGGAAGCCGCGGCGCGGCTACAGGCTCTCGACTGGCGATTGTACGACCTGGCAGTGATGCCCGTGCGCCGTTTGGATTAGCGGGCGCGCGGGCGCGCCCGCCGCGGGTCAATCGTCGCGGTTCGGCGGGCCGATGGCCCGATCCCACTGGTTGACGATGCGGCAGAACAGCTCGGCGGTCTTCTCCGCGTCGTAGATGGCCGAGTGCGCCGAGCGCCCGTCCCATTCCACGCCGGCCGCTTCCAGCGCCTTGGCCAGCACCGTCTGGCCGTAGGCGAGCCCGCCGAGGGTGGCGGTGTCGAAGCTGGAGAACGGGTGGAAGGGGTTGCGCTTGATGCCGGTGCGGGCTACCGCGGCGTTGATGAAGCCGAGGTCGAAGAACGCGTTGTGCCCGACCAGGATGGCGCGGGTGCAGCCGGTTTCCTGGATTTCCTGGCGGATCGGGCGGAAGATCCGGGTCAGCGCCTCGTGCTCGGGCAGCGCCATGCGCAGCGGGTGATCGACCTTGATGCCGTTCAGTTCGAGCGATTTGGGGTCGATGTTGGCGCCTTCGAACGGCTCCACATGGCAGGAATGGGTGGCGGCGGGGAACAGCTGGCCGTCGTCGTCCATCCGCAGGATGACCGCGGCGATCTGCAGCAGCGCGTCGGTCTGGGCGTTGAGCCCTCCGGTTTCGACGTCGACGACGACCGGCAGGTAGGTGCGGAAGCGGCGCGCGATACGCGAGCGTGCTCCGTTCGTTGGGCGATTGCTCTGCACGGTGTCCTCTTGAGAGGGCTAGGGTCAACGGGTGGCCGCCCATGGTAGGCAGCCTGTCCCCCGGGTTCAAGTCATTGGGCCAAGCGCCAGGATAAACGTTCCCCGGCCTGCAGCGGCACGATCACCTCGGCGCCGTAGGGCAATTCCTCGGGCAGCCGCCACTCCTCGCGCACCAGGGTGACGGTGCCGGTGTTGCGCGGCAGGCCGTAGAAGTCCGGGCCGTGATGGCTGGCGAAGCCTTCCAGCTTGTCGAGCGCGCCGGCCTGCTCGAAGGCCTGCGCGTACAGCTCCAGTGCCGCCGGGGCGGTGAACGAGCCGGCGCAGCCGCAGGCGGCTTCCTTGGCGCGGCGCGCGTGCGGTGCGCTGTCGGTGCCGAGGAAGAACTTGGGGCTGCCGGAGGTGGCCGCTTCCAGCAGCGCCTGGCGATGGCGCTCGCGCTTGAGGATGGGCAGGCAGAAGTAATGCGGCCGCACGCCGCCCACCAGCATGTCGTTGCGGTTGAACAGCAGGTGATGGGCGGTGAGCGTGGCGGCCAGGTTGGCCGGGCCCTGGCGCACGAACTCGGCGGCCTCGGCGGTGGTGATGTGCTCCAGCACCACCTTCAGGCGCGGGAAGCGCTGCAGTAGCGGCGCGAGCACGCGGTCGAGGAACACCGCCTCGCGGTCGAAGATGTCGACCGCCGGGTCGGTGACCTCGCCGTGCACCAGCAGCGGCAGGCCGTGCTGCTCCATGGCCGCCAGCGTCTCGTCGCAGCGGCGGATGTCGGTCACGCCCGAGTGCGAGTTGGTGGTGGCACCGGCCGGGTAGAGCTTGACCGCGTACACGTGGCCCGAGGCCTTGGCCCGTTCGATCTCCGCCGGCGGTGTGGCGTCCGTCAGATAGAGTGTCATCAACGGCTGGAAGTCGCTGCCCGCGGGCAGCGCCGCGAGGATGCGCTCGCGATAGGCCAGCGCCTGCTCGGTGGTGGTGACCGGCGGCACCAGGTTGGGCATGACGATGGCGCGGGCGAACTGCCGGGCGGTGTAGGGCAGCACGGCCTTGAGCGCCTCGCCGTCGCGCAGGTGCAGATGCCAGTCATCGGGGCGGATCAGAGTGATGCGGTCCACTTAAGCGCCGTCCTGTGTTCGGGATGCCGGGAGGCGGCCATTATAGCCTTGGATTCCGTGCCCGGTTTCCTTGATTTCTCCAGTCCCAGCGCGGATCATATGAGGCTGCTTTCGGCCCGCCCGACGCGGTTTCTCGGACAACCCATCAAGACATCGATGAGCGAAATCAAGAAGGTCGTACTCGCGTACTCCGGAGGACTCGACACCTCCGTCATCCTCAAGTGGCTGCAGGAGACCTACCAGTGCGAGGTGGTGACGTTCACCGCCGACCTGGGCCAGGGCGAGGAGCTCGAGCCGGCGCGCAAGAAGGCGCAGCAGCTCGGGGTGAAGGAAATCTTCATCGACGATCTGCGCGAGGAATTCGTGCGCGATTTCGTCTTCCCGATGTTCCGCGCCAACGCCATCTACGAGGGCGAGTATCTGCTGGGCACTTCCATTGCCCGGCCGCTGATCGCCAAGCGACAGATGGAAATCGCCGCGCAGGTCGGCGCCGACGCCGTGGCCCATGGCGCCACCGGCAAGGGCAACGACCAGGTCCGCTTCGAGCTGGGCTATTACGCCTTCAACCCGTACATCAAGGTGATCGCCCCCTGGCGCGAGTGGGATCTGCTCTCGCGCGAGAAGCTGCTGGCCTACGCCGACGCCCACGGTATTCCCATCGATGCCCGCAAGCGGCAGGGCTCGCCCTATTCCATGGACGCCAACCTGCTGCACATCTCCTATGAGGGCCGCCACCTGGAGGATCCCTGGGCGGAGCCCGAGGAGGACATGTGGCGCCGGACGGTCAGCCCGGAGCAGGCCCCGGACAAGCCCACCTACATCGAGATCACCTTCGAGCGCGGCGACGCGGTGGCGATCGACGGCGAGCGCCTAAGCCCGGCGGCGCTGCTCGCCAAGCTCAACCAGATCGGTGGCGCCAACGGCATCGGCCGCCTCGACCTGGTGGAGAACCGCTACGTCGGCATCAAGTCGCGCGGCTGCTACGAGACGCCGGGCGGCACCATCCTGCTGCGCGCTCACCGCGCTATCGAGTCGATCTGCCTCGACCGGGAGGTGGCCCACCTCAAGGACGAGCTGATGCCGCGCTACGCCAAGCTCATCTACACCGGCTACTGGTGGAGCCCGGAGCGCAAGGCGCTGCAGGCGCTGATCGACCAGACCCAGGAGCACGTCAACGGCGTGGTCCGGCTGAAGCTGTACAAGGGCAACGTCATGGTGGTGGGCCGCAAGTCCGAGAAGGACTCGCTGTTCGACGCCCGCATCGCCACCTTCGAGGACGATGCCGGCGCCTACAACCAGAAGGACGCCGAGGGCTTCATCCGCCTCAACGCCCTGCGTCTGAAGATCGCCGCCAAGCTCGGCCGCAAGTAAAGGCCGGCTCATGGGACGCGGGCGCCGTCGCGGCGCCCGCGCCTGATCCCTCCCGGGCGCTCACTCCTTGCCCAATCGGGCCGCCATCTCCCGCAGCTGCGCCATGTAGGCGCGCTCGTCCGGCATCACGCCGTCGCGCTGGGCGTGCCAGAGCACGTCGGCCAGCG
>Ga0207747_1000349_pt1 | contig 56234 bp, 55 predicted proteins | sample HigsolmetaGSP11D_FD_184839 | JGI IMG/M metagenome (GOLD analysis project Ga0207747, IMG submission 184839) | High solid enriched microbial communities from the Joint BioEnergy Institute, USA - SP1-1-D (SPAdes) | ecosystem: Engineered > Bioreactor > SSF (Solid state fermentation) > Aerobic >...
ATCTGTTTTGAAATAGTTCTGTTAATATACTAATTCAATTTTAATTATATATCCACTTTATTCACAAATCAACATAACTTATCCAATATGAGCTTCAAAATTTTATATAAAATAGGGATGTTTAAATGTATCTTTAAGGATTATGATAAGTCATAATTACCAATAGATACATTTTGTAACATCCCTTAAGAAATATCATTTGCCGGAACAAGCAAATTATCTTTCTTTTTTCTTTTCATTTACTGATTTAATACCATTCTGATTGGTTGATGATTGCGATGATGTAGTATTCCCCTTATGGGAAAATTCATGATTGTTATACACAGTATTGCCGTTTCCGTCACCTTTCTTTTTGCTACTGGTATTCATTTCTCTATTACTCATAGACATGCCCCTTTCAAAAAGTATGATAAAGTTATTGTTTGCTTATAAATAATGGAGTATTCATAGAAACCTTAATGTATAAGAATGAAGCGGAAGAGTTATTGAAGATGGTTACCAAATTTTTAAGGCTTGCGGTTGTGCTAGGCTTTAGAAACATTGCTTGATTGGTGGAGGAATGCCTTATTGATAAACTACCATAATTTCTTCTTTTAGGAAGGATATTGTCTTTTAAGGAAATTAAGCGTATATTATCTAAGTATAATTATCTTAGTATAATGGCGGGCTTTGGATAAATTCGCGTGTTCTGGATAACGTAAAGTGTTTACCTAAACTTGCCAGGTACTATGGTATGCTGGAGAACAGCATGAACTACCGGAAGATGATTAGGGGAGACGGAGAGAATCCTTTATTAAGGAAATTAAGAATAAAAATATAAAGTAGCTCTATGAATGAAAAAGAATGAGGGAGAAACGACAATGAACAAGTACATTTTGGAGGTATGTGTTGATTCGGTGGAATCAGCTTTAGCTGCATTGCAAGGTGGGGCCAATCGATTGGAACTATGCAGTAATCTTATTATCGGCGGAACCACACCAAGTATTGGGTTATTCCTGCAAGTGAAGGAATGTTGTAATATCCCTATCCGTGTATTAATTCGGCCAAGATATGGCGATTTCCTTTATACGGAAAAGGAACAACAGGTCATGCTGGAGGATGTTACGATATTTCAAGAGGAGGGAGCAGCAGGGGTTGTGATTGGTGCTCTGCATCCGGATGGTTCCCTTCATGATAAATTTATGCGAGAAGTAATTACGAGAGCGAAAGGAATGTTGGTAACGCTGCATCGTGCCTTTGATGTATGTGCTGATCCATTTGACACTATGGAAAAAGCGGTTGGATTGGGGATAGATACCATTTTAACTTCCGGCCAGAAAAATCATTGTTTAGAGGGAGCAAACGTAATTGCTGATTTAGTAAAGAAAGCTGCAAATCGGATAGATATTATGGTAGGTGGAGGAGTCAATGCCGATGTGATACAGGAGTTATATCCCATAACCAATGCAACCTCTTATCATATGTCAGGAAAATCAATTAAACCGAGTGGGATGTTATACCGCAAAGAGGGAATATCCATGGGAGTCGCTTCCTTGGACGAATACTCCATTTGGCAGACAGATATTAAGAATATTAGAGCAGCGAAGGATATTCTGGAGAAATGTGTTAATATCGTTTGATATGAGATTTTAATTTAAGCGGAGATGAATCATGAATGAGATAAAAATAAGAAATGCTGAAATGAATGATGCGAAACAGAATGGTGGGTAAGTTCCATAAATGTAGGTATAAATTCGGACGCTGGTACAGTATGATTTGGATGGAGAAAATGATTGGAGAACATAAAGCCGATTAGCCCCCAATCAAGTATTATCCGGAATTACAGTGATATTGAAAGCCTATTAATATGAAAAAGGTTCCCGGACATGGAGCTTTTCTCATGGCTTGATAAGCTTCCTTCTAAGGGGAAAGTTTTGTTGTTTCACTTATCTACCTAGAAAGATGCTTATTACTGAGGAGATAATGTCAGGAAACCTTTATTTTGTTTACGGGATATACCAGTAGCACGATAAGTGATAGAGGTTAGTTAACATAGTAAATAACGATTTTAAAGGGGAATTTAATATCGGATTGCCTTCAATACATTTTTTTCATGGATAATTCTGCAAAAGCCAGGTTATACGACCTGAAAGAGATAAAACTTAAGGTAATCCGTCTCCGGAACATTCCACAGAATAGGATGATCCGGGGCTTGCTGGCGAGCTTCAATCTGCCTTAGGGATACGGAGGCATCTTTTGCTGCACTTGCCAGCATTTTGCGAAATAGCTCATCCGTCATAAAGTGGCTGCAACTGCAAGTGGCAAGATATCCACCACGGGGCAGCAGCTTCATAGCCTTAAGGTTAATCTCTTTATATCCACGGGCGGCAGACTGTACGGTCTGGCGGGATTTCGTAAAGGCAGGTGGATCCAAGATGATAAAGTCATAGTCTTTACATTTCCTGTCTGCCAGTTTAGTCAACAGGTCAAACACGTCCGCGCAGAGAAAATCCATCTTTCCATCAAGCCCGTTACGGATGGCGTTTTCTTTCGCCATATCGATAGCCGACTGAGAGATATCTACGCTTGTCACATGCTGCGCACCGCCGAATGCCGCATTAAGGCCGAAGGAACCGGTGTGGGTAAAGCAGTCCAGCACCCGTTTGCCGCCGGATATCCTGGCAACAGCGGCACGGTTATATTTCTGATCCAGGAAAAAACCGGTTTTCTGTCCATTTTCCACGTCTACCAGATATTTCACTCCGTTTTCGCATATCTCTGTCACAGCGGATTCCGGTAAAAGTTTATCATCAAGCTGGTACCAGCCTTTATATTCCGTAAGTCCTTCCTTAGTACGAAGCGCTATGTCATTGCGTTCATAGATACCGATAACGGCTTCACCCATTTCGGTAAGCACGTCCCAAAGCGCACGGTAAACCGTATCCTTAACAAGTTCCATACCGAGGCTGGTGATTTGCACGGATAGAATGTTATTATAACGGTCCACTGTCAATCCCGGCATCTGGTCTGCTTCACCATGAATTAGGCGGCAACAGGAGAAATCTGCACCGGGCATGACGGTTTTGCGGTATTGAACGGCATATTCCACACGGCGTCGCCAAAAGCGAGCGTCAAATACATCGTTGGCATTGCGTGAAATAAGTCGAACGCTAATCTTGCTGGCACTATTATAAAAGCCCGTACCCATATATGCGTTTCCTGCAAACACATCCACCAACCCGCCGTTTTGAATTTCGCCCTCTGTTTTAAGAATTTCTTCCCCATAAATCCATGGATGCCCATTCTTAACACTGCGCTCCGCCTTAGGGGATATCATTATTTTGGGATACTGCCGTTCTTGTTTCATCTAAAGTCACCTTTCGAAATAGATTTTTTGCTTTGTTGATTGTAGCACATTTCACTTTTCCCTTCAACATCTTAAGCGTGGTAAAGTTGATTCTGCTTTTAACGGTATTTCTACAAGGAAAACGCTACCTTTTCCAAGTTCACTTTGAACTTCAATTGTGCCACTGCATAGTTCGATTATCCTCCTAGCTATGGTCAATCCTAATCCATTTCCAGTCGCTGAATGGGATTTGTCTCCCTGATAGAATTTGTCAAACATATGCCGCATGGTTTCATCACTCATACCGCATCCATTATCCTCAAGCCGAAAGATTGCCTTATTTCCATTCCGCCAAAGACCAACTTTAATTATTCCCCCATTATTAGTGTACTTGATAGCATTATCAAGAAGATTTACCCAAAGTTGTTGGATTAGGTTTTTATCGCCCAACATTTCAATCCCATCTTCAAGATCGATCTCTATATGAAGATTTTTCTCGCTCCACTTCGGTTCTAACATAACAATTACAAGTCTGATTTGTTCATCTAAACTATAGGTGGATTTTTGCCCTATAATTTCTGCGTTTTCTATTTTAGAGAGGTTAAGAATATTCGTGGAAAGATGAACAAGCCGTTCAGATTCCTGTACGATTATGTTTAAGTATTCCTGCTTTTCCTCATCGCTGATATCGCCTGCCAATAATAATTTTGCAAAGCCCCTGATAGAAACTATGGGTGTTTTGAACTCATGAGAAAAGTTTCTTACAAAGTCATTATGAATGATTTCAATGCTTTTTAATTCCTGTACCATCTTATTAAAGCTAACAGCTAGTGCATCCAATTCAAATACGAAACTGCCTTTTACCTTAACGGAAAAATCACCTTCCGCCACCTTATTGGTGGCTTTCATCATTTCACGAATAGGTTTAACAGAACGTTGGCTTAATATTGTAGCAATAACTACACCTAGAAAAATACTAATATACATCATAATATAAATCGCTCTGATTGAATTTGAGTTACTGACCAAATCTAAGATACCAAACTTTGATAAAATAAACGCAATCAAGGCTGCAGATAAAATGGACAGGAGCATTACTAAAAATACTAAGGCTACTAAGGAAGCAGTTAAACTGATTTTCGTAGGTAATGACTTCTTTTTTTGCTTCATGAAAGCCTCCTAATTTTATACCCCAAACCACGTACTGTCACAATTTCAAAATCAGGGTTGTCTCTAAATTTATTTCTTAATCTGTTAATATGAACATTCAAAGTGTGTTCGTCGGTTTCAGAATCTAATCCCCATATTTCATCCATAAGTTGATTGCGTGTAAAAATCATATTGGGATAGCTCATAAGTTTAAAAAGCAGCAGAAATTCTTTTTTTGGTAAAGTAAACTGTTCCTCTTTCCATGAGACGGTAAGCGTATTGTAATCCGCTATGGTTTCGCCTATGACAACTCTATGCTCGCTGGTAATTTGCGCCCGCCGCAATAGCGCCTTAATTCGAAACAGCATTTCTTGTTCATCAAAAGGTTTCGTCATATAATCATCAGTTCCTACAAGAAAACCCTTATGCTTGTCTTTTATTTCCTGGCTGGCTGTCATCATTAATATAGGAATGTTTTCACCAATATCACGTAATTGCTCACATAACTCATAGCCATCCATACGTGGCATCATTAAATCTAAAATAATTAAATCAAAATGCTGCGTTTCCATTAGGTTAAGGGCTTCAATTCCGTCCTTTGCAGTATATGTGTTATAACCACCACGCTTTAGAACAGCGCATATGAGTTTTTGGGTATTAATATCATCCTCAACAACTAAAATGTCAAACACGTTAACCACCTCCATTTTAATATATTAGGCATTCTGAAAGTAAACTGAATATCAACAATTCTATGAGTGAAAATTGAGGTTCAGTTGATGTTACGAATTTAGTTTATTATAGCGTTAGTCAAAGCAGAGACACAATATCAAATTCATACAAAGGAGTGACATCAATGAAAAAAACAATGAGAGGTAGTTCCGCTGCTATACAGATGGATAGTCTTACAAAAGAATTTGGTGATTATCGTGCCGTTGACGATCTTTCACTGGAGGTAAATCAAGGTGAAATATTCGGTTTTCTCGGTCTGAATGGTGCAGGTAAATCTACAACGATAAAGATGATGTTATCATTGCTTAATCCAACTTCCGGTAGTGTCTATATGCTTGGAAGCAAGGTTAACCCAGGAAACCATAAAATCTGGGAAGAAGTGGGATATCTGGAGGATGTAACCTATTATCCGGGACTTACTGTAACAGAAAATCTAGAAATTGCTCGCCGAATGCAGATGATTTCCGACCGTCAGTCTATCACCCGCGTGATTCAAAAATTGGGCTTGGAGCCTCATAAGAATAAGAAAGCGAAAAACCTTTCTTTGGGGAACAAGCAACGGTTGGTGTTGGCGAAAGCTATGATACACAATCCAAAGGTTTTGATTTTGGATGAACCCATCAACGGACTTGATCCTGCCGGTGTTGTAGAGATAAGGGAGATGATTATTGATTTATCAAGAAATCATGGTGTTACGGTCTTTATATCAAGCCATCAATTAGAAGAACTTGCAAAAGTGGTTGACCGAATTGGTATCATCCATGGAGGGCGTTTAATTCAGGAAATAACAATGGCACATTTGGAGCAGTCTTTGCAAAAACATGTCGTTCTGAATGGCCGCGATAAAAATGCAATGAAACGTATTCTTGTTAAACATGGGTATGATTTTGAAGAAAGCAAAGATGGATGTTTGCTGGTATCGGAAGGACCGGCAACGGAAGAACCCGAAAAGTTGGCTGAATTACTGGTTCGATATGGTCAGCCCCCAACACAACTTAACATCGTTACCGAAGATTTGGAAGGCTACTTTTTAAGGACAATTCAAGGCAAAAAGGAGGTAAGTTAATGAAGATATTGTCATTTATATATTGCGAAATTCTTAAAGTATTACGTTCCAGTGTTTTTTGGATTCTTTTAATTTCATTTGCTATTATGCCGGCTATGCTCAGCATAGTCAGCTATATCAATGCCACCGATGTTAATTGGGAACCGTATTTATCAGATTTACTTGGTTCTATTACGGGTATTTTAGTGATTGGATTTTCATTCACCGCTTGTTGGGTTTTTGGGCGTGAATTTACTGATAAGACGATTAGTGAGTTACTTGTTAAGCCAGTTTCCAAACTCTATGTGGTACTGTCAAAGTTCATCGTGATTTTTATTTGGGATGTTGTGCTTGCACTTTTCATGTTTGCAGTTGCGATCATTATGGGGCTTCTGATTGGTCTTAGCGGTGTGACAGTAGCACTGATTATGAGTAAATTACTTGATTTTATGATTGCATCACTATTAATCATGGCTGTCAGTACGGTAAGTGCCTTATTAGCTAATATAAGTAAAGGATATTTGGCTCCTATTGGATTTACCCTTCTGATCGTGGTTATCTCCAATGTAGTTGCGCAGGCTGGTTTTGCAGCTTACTTTCCATGGGCAATTCCATCATTCTTCTTTTCCAATGCTTCCCTTGGCATCGTCAGCATCGTCATACTTGCTGCTACAGGATTAATTGGATTTATTGGAACAATCGTATGGTGGAGGTATGCGGAACAGCTATAGGAACTGCTTATTTGATATCTAAGGAATATCCTGTTTGATAAATACTGCTTTTCCCGCAGCTTATCTGAAGAACAATAGGCTGCGGGAGATATATAATACACAAGGAGACTATGTAATGGCAGAAGTGAAAAACCATACGTATATCTTTATATTACTAACAAGATATAAGGATCTAATGTCTAAAGTCATCCTGCGAATGATGGGCGGCAAGTACGTTCATGCCTCTCTTGGACTAAATGAGAGTTTTGGCAAGTTTTATAGTTTTAATAAAAGGGGGTTCCGATTGGAACATCCGCTAAAACCACATCGACGTGAAGTGCCTTGCGCATTATATCGCATCAAACTATCCGAAATGGAGCATGCGAAACTCGTTGCATTTCTAAATCATTTTGAAAAGCAAAGAAAGCAATATCGCTATGCGTGGTTAGGTGTTATACTGTGCTGCCTTCATATTGCACATAAGAGTCGAAGACGTTATTTTTGCTCTCAATTTGTGGCTGAGGCACTGATTGCTTCTGGTGCAGTGAAACTATGGAAGTCACCATCGTTGTTTATGCCAGACGACCTAGAGAAGATTGATAAAATGGATTTGTACTTCGAAGGAACACTTGGAGGGCTGGAGGATTTGGTAAAGGTAACTTATAAGGGGGAATGAAAATAAAAAAGCGGCATACATATATCATCCTTAACATGCTAATAATTATAATCGTTGCCCTATTCTTATTGAAATTTGCCAAACTAGATGTTACGGATATTTTGAAACATACACCGGAATCTCCTTATCTTGCAGCTTTTTTGCTAGTTGGATTATACTGTTTGAAATCTGTGATTGTGGTTATACCACTCATGGGGCTATATATAAGCGCGGGATTTATGTTTCCTACAGGTTGGGCTTTTGCTGTTACCTGTTTAGGTTTGTTTTGTGAAATGTCAATCGGTTATTTTATTGGTAGATGGTTAGGAAGAGAAAAAGTTAAAAAATATATTGAGAAAAACGGAAGAATCAATCGATATCTGTTAGGTTCAAAAAATATTGGTCCAATAACGTGTTTTTTAACAAAACTACTACCTTTACCACGTGATCCGGTTAATATGTTCTTCGGAGCTGTCAACGTAAGATATCTCCAATTTATCGTTACCGCGTTATTGGGATCATTGCCTATCATGATACCTTCTGTATTTGCAGGGAAATATATCTCAACTCCGCTATCAAAAAAGTTCCTGCTTCCCTTTATTATCAGTATTGTGATAAGCGTATGTAGTCTCGCGTTATATATACATAATAGAAAACGACAGAAAAAATAGAAATAAAGCAAATCCTCAAATTCACCTTTAACTGTCTTTGAAAGGAAACATAATATACAACGCATGCCTGTTAATTTTATGCTACTTATTTTTTGAACCATATGTTAAGTATGCAGTCTAGACTAAGTTGCTCTTTTATGGTACAATGCTTTTTACTGATATTTTTCACATTGGAGGATAATTTATGAAGCAACCTGCATTAACAGGCGTTTTTAGTAAATTTCGTAATACATTTATTGGGGATCGTAAATTTTATACTACAGTAATTATGCTGGTGTTGCCAATTATTGTGCAGAACACGATTTCAAACTTTGTTAATCTTCTGGATAATGTTATGATAGGGCAGGTAGGAACACCGCAGATGTCGGGGGTTGCTATCGCAAACCAACTGATTTTTGTATATAATCTCACTGTTTTTGGCGGCCTTTCGGGAGCAGGTATATTTGGAGCCCAGTTTTTTGGCGCCGGAGACCATGAAGGCTTGCGTTATACGGTAAGATTTAAGCTTTGGACCGTTGTCGTGACTTTAGCAATTGCAACTGTTATATTTTTGACTTTTGGAGATCAGCTGATTTCCCTGTATCTGACCGGTGAAGGGGATGCAGCAGAAAGAGTAGCCATGCTTAAACATGCGAGAAGCTATCTTCATATTATGTTATGGGGATTATTACCGTTCTCTTTGTCACAGGTATACGGCGGAACACTCCGTGAGACAGGGGAGACCGTGATTCCTATGAAGGCTAGTATAGCTGCCGTATTTACTAACCTTTGCTTTAATTATGTATTGATCTATGGAAAGTTTGGTTTTCCGGCCTTAGGGGTAGAAGGTGCAGCCATAGCAACAGTCATTTCCCGTTTTGTGGAGCTTGCTATTATTGTTGTGTACGCCCATAAACATGCCGGTAAATTTCAGTTTATTGAAGGTCTTTATCAATCCATGAGAATGCCGAAAGATTTAACTTTAAGCATTATTAGGAAGGGAATTCCTCTTTTGGTCAATGAGTTGCTATGGTCCTTGGGTATGACCACTTTGACACAAATTTTTTCAACCCGTGGTTTAAATGTGGTAGCAGCACTCAACATATCAAGTACGATAACGAACTTGTTCAATGTTGTATTCGTTTCCATGGGTTCTGCAGTTGCTGTTATGGTTGGTCAGGCTCTAGGGGCTAATGATATCCCTCGCGCAAAGCAAACCGCATGGAGACTGATGTTTTTCAATATCTGCGTTTGCATACTTGTTGGAAGTGTGTTGATTGCCTTGTCGCCAGTTCTTCCGTACATATACAATACTACCGATGAAGTACGTAATCTGGCAACCCGTTTCATGCAAACAAGTGCCATATACATGGCGGTTAACTCGGTATCCCACTGCTCATATTTCACGATACGTTCGGGAGGAAAAACATTTATTACGTTCCTATTTGACAGTGCGTATACATGGGTGATTTTTGTTCCATTTACCTATATACTCACGCATTTTACTTCTTTGGATATATTGATCCTTTATCCGGTATGCTATATGGCCGACATTATAAAGTGTATCATCGGTATCCTTGTTGTTAAGTATGGAAATTGGGCAAAGAATATGGTTTCACATACTTCCTCCGATGAGTGTATTGTATTAAATGATAATGTTATGGGGAACGAATAGGTTTAAAAGCATCGCTTAGGCGGTGCTTTTTTATGCTATTTTTTAATATCATTACGCTATCTAATAAATCGCATTAGAATATCTGCTTTGTTAGATACGACTGATGAATGCTATAAAATATCATCCATATATCTTATTGAAACTGAATCAATTTTTACGATTACTTGCATATATATAAAGTGTGTAAACAAAGGCGTTTACCGGGTAATGCATTATGCATTATCAGGTGACGCCTTTTTTGATTCATAAGATGGGAATAGTTTTCCAACATTAATTTGAACATAAACTTTTCAGTAAAGTACCAAAAGCTTATTTGAAAATAAAATTTGGGATGATGTTTATAAAATGCTATTTAAATATCGAGAAATGGGGCGATGATATGTGCGGTATAGCAGGATTTTGCAATTTTTGCTTTGATTATACGAAAGATTTTGCGTATTGGACGAATCGAATAATTAAAATGAGATCTTCAATCGCCCATCGTGGCAGTGATGATACGGGAGAATACTTAAAAGAACATATAGGGCTTGGGCATACCCGTTTATCCATAAGAGACTTAAATCATGGCAGACAGCCGATTGTTAGAAATATTCATGGATTTGATTATGTCATTGTTTATAATGGGGAAATTTATAATACGGAGGAACTCACACCAGGATTAAAGAAAGCAGGTTACCAATTTGAAACAACAACGGATACGGAAGTTATCCTTTACGCTTATATCCATTACGGAATAGACTTTGTAAAAAAGCTGAATGGGATATTTGCTTTTGCGATATGGGATAGCAAACGCAATCAATTGGTACTTTATCGTGACCGGGTTGGTGTTAAACCTTTATTCTATTCCATAATGAACAATACGCTTATTTTTGGATCGGAAATAAAAGCAATCTTTTGCTATCCGAATATTCGGCCAAAGATTGACTTAGAAAGCTTTCAGGAGATCTTTGGCTTAGGACCTGCAAGGACACCGGGGCATGGAGTCTTTCGAGGCATTCATGAGATAAAACCCGGTCATTATGGGATATTTTCAAAAGAAGGTTTTATGACGGTTTCCTATTGGGATTTAGATAGTTTCCAGCATGAGGATAGCTATAAACGAACGGTAGAAAAGGTATCGTATCTCGTTCGTGATGCGATAGTAAGGCAAATGGTTTCCGATGTTCCGGTATGTAGTTTTCTATCCGGAGGAATTGATTCCAGTATCGTAACTGCAGTGGCTTCTGATTTTTTAGAGGAAATGGGAAGCCAATTAAATACCTTCTCATTCGATTTTACGGAGAACGATATCTATTTTCAGTCCAATGCATTTCAGCCGGAGCGAGATCGACCTTATATTGATCAAATGCGTATGAAATATAAGTTAAATCATACGTATTTGGAATGTGAAATCAATTTATTGGCAGATTTATTGTATGATGTGGTTGATGCAAAGGACCTGCCGGGAATGGCAGATATTGATGCATCCCTATTATATTTCTGTTCCTTAGTAAAAAAGTCAAATAAGGTTGCATTAACCGGAGAGTGTGCGGATGAGATTTTTGGAGGTTATCCATGGTTTTATAGAGAAGAACTATTTAAGGGAAATGGTTTCCCATGGTCGAAGGACTTGAAGGCAAGAACCGTGCTCTTAGCAGATGATTTTATTCAAGACTTACAAATGGAAGAATATGTATACGCAAGATATACGGAGACACTTAATTTAGTCCCACAACTTGCAGGGGAAGATTCTGACGCTAGGAGAAGAAGGGAGATTACCTATCTGAATATCAAATGGTTTATGCAGACTTTGCTTGATCGAATGGACAGAGCCAGCATGTTTTCCGGACTGGAAGCCAGAGTACCTTTTGCTGATCACAGGATCATTGAATATGTCTTTAATGTACCATGGGATATGAAGTTTAAAGACGGCATAGAGAAATCTCTACTTAGGGATTCATGTAAAGAATTACTGCCGAAAGAATTAATTCATCGAAAGAAAAGTCCTTATCCCAAAACCTATCATCCGGACTATAACAAAGTGGTAGCAGAAAGATTCACAGCTATGATAAATAATCTGAATGCACCCATCATGACTTATATCGATAGGAAAAAAGCAATTCATTTCATTAATACACCTGCTGAATATGGGAAACCATGGTTTGGCCAATTAATGGCTTCTACCCAACTTATGGCATATATGCTTCAGGTGAATTATTGGCTGGAGAAATATTCACCTAGTTTTAAATGATAGCTCCCAATTTTACATCAGCCTAATATATAAAAATATTTACTTCTTTAAAATTACAGCCCCAATAAGCACAATTTCTAATTAAAAGCAAAAGGCCAGACACGAACCAGGCCTTTTACTTTTATGAAAAAGTATTGTTAAGTCAATTCGTTTACGCATGATAAGGGATTTTTTAAGTCAATTATTATTATTATTATTCATAACATGGGAAAGACTAGCGCAATCGCTTTGATACGTAATTATTTTAATTAATAATACTAATAATTGATTGTAAAAATAGCATTGACATTTAGAGCAATTTAAAGTATATTCGAGATGTTGAACAAAGGCGTTCATCAAATAATGTGAATGTTACTAATAGAACTGAGTATCTCCTCGGTTTATTAGTTGTCGCATTATGTGATGAGCGCCTTTTTTGCTTGATTGAAATAATGCAATAATTTAAGACAACATGGGCATTTTATTTCAATAGAAAGATGGCGTTAGTAGGTTTAAGCTTTATGGCTTTTCCTGACTGATATAGCGTCAGAAATATTAGGAATAATAATTGCGGAGGAAAAAAGATGTGTGAAGTTTTATATGAAGGTAAGTCAAAACTTATTTGCAAAGGTGATGATGAAAACAGCTATATCATTAAGTACAAAGATACAGCTACCGCCTTTAATGGGGAGAAGAAAGAGGAACTGTTTGGTAAGGGAAGACTTAACGCTGCAATTTCTAATATCCTTTATGAATACTTGGAAGAAAATGGGGAACAATCGCATCTGCTTAAAGTCATAGACGATACCACTGTGTTGGTACGTAAGGCAGAAATCATTATGGTCGAAGTAATTATCCGTAATATCGCTACCGGCAGTTTTTCAAAAAAATACGGGGTACCGGAAGGCACAAAGCTGAATAATACGGTCGTAGAGTTTTGCCTAAAAAGCGATGAACTGGGAGATCCCATGATGAACGAAAGCCAGATTACAGCTATTGGAATTGCTACCCGGGATGAACTAAAGATTATGACAGAGCAGGCATTAAAAATAAATAGTTTATTGAATGCGTTGTTTGAGAAAATGGGAATCAGACTTGTCGATTTTAAACTGGAATTTGGCAGAGCGGGCGATGAAATTCTGCTATGCGATGAGATTAGCCCGGATTCCTGCCGCTTTTGGGATATAGAAACCAATGAAAAACTGGATAAAGACCGTTTTCGAAGGGACTTGGGTAATGTTCTTGAGGGTTACCAGGAAGTACTTAGGAGGTTAAAAAATGTCAGATAGGTATGAAAATCCTTTGTGTAAACGATATAGCAGCAAAGAAATGCAGCATATTTTTTCCGATGACAATAAATTTTACACCTGGCGCAGATTGTGGGTCGCTCTGGCGGAAAGTGAAAAAGAGCTGGGATTACCAATCAGTCAGGAACAGATTGATGAGATGAAAGCACACCTAAAGGACATCAACTATGAAGTCGTTGCGAGGAAAGAATCTGAGGTAAGACATGATGTAATGGCGCATATTCATGCCTTTGGTGAGCAGTGTCCAATGGCAAAACCGATTATTCATTTGGGAGCCACTTCATGCTATGTAGGGGATAATACAGATATTATCTTAATGAGATCCGCTTTATTCGTAATTAAAAAAATGCTAATCAATACGATTTATCACCTTAGTAAATTTGCGGCACAATACAAAGCGTTACCTTGCCTTGCTTATACCCATTTTCAGGCAGCTCAGCCTACTACCGTGGGAAAGCGGGCAACCTTATGGATGCAGGATTTGCTGATGGATTTAGAGCAGTTGGATTTTACGCTTGATCACTTAAAACTCTTAGGATGCAAGGGTACGACAGGAACACAGGCAAGCTTTTTATCCTTATTTGATGGGGATCATGAAAAGGTGAAAGCCCTGGATAAGAAAATAGCAGAAAAGATGGGATTTGACAAAGTATATTCCGTGAGCGGACAAACGTATTCCAGAAAGGTGGATTATTATGTTTTATCCGTGCTTTCCGGAATCGCTCAAAGTGCCGCAAAGTTCTCCAATGATATTCGTTTACTGTCACATTTAAAGGAAGTGGATGAACCGTTTGAAGATAAGCAAATCGGTTCCTCTGCCATGGCATATAAACGTAATCCGATGAGAAGTGAGCGGATTGCCTCACTGGCTAGATTTGTAATAGTTGATGCCATAAATCCTGCAATAACAGCCAGCACCCAGTGGTTCGAAAGAACTTTGGATGATTCGGCGAACCGAAGAATTTCGATCCCGGAAGCATTTCTGGCCGTTGACGGAATATTATCCCTTTATATCAATATTATTAGTGGTTTGACGGTCTACCCGAAGATGATAGAAAAACACCTCAAGGAAGAAATACCGTTCATGGCCACCGAAAATATCTTAATGTACTGCGTAAAAAAAGGAGGCAACAGACAGGAGCTTCATGAAAGAATTCGGATACACTCGGTTAATGCTGCCAAGAAATTAAAACTGGAAGGCGGAGACAATGATCTAATCCAAAGGATATTAGAAGATCCGTCGTTTAGACTTACGAATAAGGAACTTGAAGAGATCTTGGATGTTCGGAAATTCATCGGCAGAGCGAAGGAGCAAACGGAAGAATTTTTAAGTGAAGTAGAACTGATTCTGAAGCAGAATGTAGAACTTCTTGGTATGGTAGTCCAGATTAACGTATAGGAGGAATAGTTTTTATGCTAACAGCAATCGTTGGTATCAATTGGGGAGACGAAGGTAAGGGGCGAATGGTAGATTTGCTTTCGGAAGATTATGATGTGATTTGCCGCTATCAGGGAGGCAATAATGCAGGACATACCGTTGTCAATGAGAAGGGTAAATTTATTTTAAACCTTCTTCCATCCGGTATTTTACGGGATGATGTTGTAAATATAATGGGAAATGGTATGGTAATCGATATAGAGCATTTATATGGGGAAATTAAGACTCTGAAAGATAAGGGAATTAAGATCACACCGGACAATTTAAAAATCAGTGATAAAGCATTTATCTGTATGCCATATCATAAGCAGCAGGATATCCTGGAAGAGGAAAGATTGGGGGACAAAAAGTACGGATCAACCAGGAGAGGTATCGCACCGGTTTACGGTGATAAATATATGAAAAAAGGTATCCGGATGGGAGATTTACTTGATTTGGGTACTTTGGAGGATAAGTTGTCTGACATTCTTCAATGGAAAGAAATCACTCTGAAAGGTTATGGTATTAATAATCTTTCTCTGCAGTCAATGATTGAGTGGATGATGGAGTTTGGTAAGCCACTAATTCCATACATTACGGATACGACGAATTACTTGATGCAAGCAATCAGTGACAGCAAAAATATTATGTTTGAAGCGCAGTTAGGTGCTCTAAGAGATATTGATTATGGAATCTATCCCTATACGACTTCTTCTCAGACATTGGCTGCCTATGCAACAATTGGCACCGGTATTCCGGGGGCAAAGATCGATCATGTCATTGGCATCATGAAAGCATATTCCAGTTGCGTTGGGGAAGGACCTTTCACAGCGGAGCTGTTCGGTGAAGAAGCAACAAAGCTTCGGGAAGCAGGAGCGGAGTACGGCGCAGCTACAGGTAGACCAAGAAGAGTTGGCGGATTTGACATTCCTGCCAGCAGATATGGTGTTATGGTACAGGGAGCCGATTCCCTAGCCCTTACAAAACTGGATGTTCTGTCCTATCTGGATAAAATACCGGTTTGTGTCGCTTATGAAATTGATGGTGTTCGAACAGAGAAATTCCCTGTCGGTGACAGATTAAACAGAGCAAAACCGGTATATGAATATCTGGAAGGATTTAAAACAGATATATCAAAATGTAGAAAACCAAGTGATTTACCGGAAGCTGCATTAAAATACATCCAATATATAGAAGAGGCCGTAGGATGTCCGATTAAGTATGTCTCTGTAGGCCCCGGAAGACATGATATTATCCGATTTTAAGTGATATTAAAGTTTAAAATATTAACCCATACTTTCATTCACACACTTATTCACACAAAAATAGAACCTTAGAGAATTACTAAGGTTCTATTTTTTTACATATTAAAATTGGTTGCTTATTCCTTCAATTTCTCCTACATATACGATGCTATCGGTTAACACAATTATTCATCATCAACTTCTTCATCAGTATTCTTTACGGTTTGCACAACGTTCTCACCTGTAAGTGGCGGACAGAGTGCTACCGGACAGCTTGCTACGAAAGGCATTACAATAGAATCATTCCCTATGGATTGCAGTTGAATTAGAACACGAACGGTAGTTTCAACCAAACCGCATTCCAGCTGTGTGCTTTCACAAGTTGCATTCACTACAGTGCAGTGAACGGTACCGTTTTCAGGAATGAATAAATTTAATGTCGCGGTAAATTCAAGCGGCTTAATTACATGCATTACTCTGCCCTGTGTATTAATCTCATAATCAATCTTAAGTTTCACCTGTATCTGTACGCTTTCACTTGTATGATCTAATACGAAGCATTTTGCTTGTTTGATACTGCATCCTTCTAAAACACCGCATTTTAATGATGAAATATTACGTTGCTCCGTATGCGTTACTTCCTGTCTGCAAGTGTCAAATATGCGATTAACCAATACGCAAATGTTATTATTAAGGAATGGTGGAACAACGCCCGGCTTTGTTGCAAACAATGCAGCCACTACACTTGTAGTACCGCCATTGGCATTGAGGGTAAGTGCGGTTTCTCTATTGTGCCCCCAATAGTAAAGCACAGCACTGTCATTATTCGGTGGACTGGAAATGTTCCTGCTTGGGACAATGGTATAGTCGAATGTTGTCGCTCTGCTTGTAGGCCACCAAGCATATTGAATTCGGGTAGGCGGCGTGGCTATGCCAATGTTTCCCGGACCTGTTACCGTGCCATAAACAATGTAAGTCGGCGGATTCGGGTTATTATCATTATCTACCACTTGAAAAGCTTCAAAATTAGGTTGGGTAAACTCCGTTTCATTTGTGATTAACTGGCCTATTGGATTCAGTGTTTGGAAAGTTGGTCCGTCATCAGCGGCTATGATTGGATCCCAAAGATAGCGTATGCCAATCTTTGTATCTACATTATTAAGGTTTGTAATTGCAACTCTAACTTCGATATACGAGTCTCCGAAAGTAGTTCCGATAACATTTACATCCTGCACGATTGTTAATGTATCCGGTGTAACGGGCGGGCCGGGCAGAACATAAGTTGTCCTTACGCCAGTAGTACCTAGTGGAACTGTGGTACCAAATTCTCTGATATTAACTTTGGTAAATGGCGGTTGTGCTGCTGATAAATTATCTACGGTGTAATCTGTCATAGTCGTATAGGAACGAAATGTGTTAAAGGTAGTACCGGGATTACCGCTACCAAACAGCAAATTCCTTCCGGCTCCCAGGGGGTGATTCGGTCCGGTGGTTGCTGTGTAAGTGCCAACTGCTTGCCCGGGGATATCTTGCACAAATACGCGGTATATGGTATTTCCAGCTTCCATGGTTCCTTCCGTCGTTTCTTTTAATAGATTTAATTTATCTTCTATCAAGTCGATCCTCCTTTAATATGCAATATTCTTACAATATTAATTATATGAGTGAGGATACAGAAGTGTTTTATAGAAACGAGATAAATGTCGAGAAATATCTAAAGTGATACTGATAATAACACGAACTGCGATTGGACTTTATAATAATTATGCCTGAGATCCTTTGCACGTGTCAGAATTAGAGTTGCAAATTGCCATCGATCTAGAGATATACTAATATAAATCTTAGGTTAATAAAATCTTAAGATTTTCATAAGAAAATGTTTTGATATAAATTTAATTTTACAGTACTATAGTAGATAAGCATATTACCAAAAGGAAGGTTAGAACGAATGAGTATCAATATTTTGGTTGTAGATGATGAACAGGCTATAGCAAACCTAATCGAAGTTTATTTAAAGAATGAAGGTTTTACAATATTCAAATTTTATCATGGTCAAGATGCGTTGCGTTGTATTGAAACCGAGCAAATAGATCTCGCGATACTTGATGTCATGCTGCCGGATATTGATGGTTTTACGCTTTGCCAGAAAATCAGGGAAAAATATAAGTTCCCTGTAATTATGCTGACTGCCAAGGAGGAAGAAATTGACAAAATTACCGGATTAACACTGGGTGCGGATGATTATATTACCAAACCGTTTCGGCCTTTGGAGCTCGTTGCCCGTGTCAAAGCACAACTTAGGAGGTTTACCACATATAATTCTGCGGATTCTGGCAAGAAAGAAAATGTAATTGCCTTCTCCGGCTTGGTAATGAATATGGATACCCATGAATGTACGCTGAATGAAAAAAAACTGTCGCTTACTCCTACGGAGTTTTCCATCCTTTGGCTTCTTTGCTCCAATCGGGGACGGGTGGTAAGTTCGGAAGAACTATTCCGCAAGGTTTGGGGAGAAAAATATTTCACAAACAGCAATAATACGGTTATGGTTCATATTCGACATCTAAGAGAAAAAATGCATGATAATGCAGAAAATCCGAAATATATCAAAACAGTATGGGGAGTTGGCTATAAAATTGAAAAGTAAGAGAGACAAAAGAAGGAATGATTATACACAATTAAAACGGAAAGTATTTTTCCAAATGCTGCTGATTATCGTTGCTGCGGTGGTCACTACTTACCTGTTGCGGTATATTTTGCGTGGCCAGATTGGTGACAGTATCGTCCGATTTTTGATAAATACTTTTAATTTTCAAAATGCGGATGCACATACCGTGTATTTGCTGGTATTTCGCAAAAATATAGATTTAATTCTTTTATTGGTAATTCTAATATTTTTGGTAATTCTGTTACGTTTCTCCCTTTCCTGGTTTACGAAATATTTTGATGAGATCAGCGCAGGAATGGATAAACTGGTTGAGGAATCCGATGATGAAATTATTTTATCCCCGGAATTAGCATTTATGGAGTATAAATTGAATCAAATAAAAAGTAATTTAGAAAAGCAAAAGAAAGCTGCGATTGATGCCGAAAGGCGGAAAAATGATTTAGTCGTTTATCTGGCGCATGATATTAAGACACCGCTAACTTCCGTGATAGGATACTTAAATCTGCTGGATGAAGCACCTGATATGCCTCCGGAGCAGATGGCAAAATATGTTGGAATCACTCTAGAAAAAGCGTATCGCTTAGAACATCTGATTAACGAATTTTTTGAGATAACAAGATTCAATCTTCAAACGATTGTATTGAATAAAGAAAAAATCAATTTGCTGTTCATGCTTGAGCAGATGGCGGATGAATTCTATCCAATGCTGGCTCCGCAGAATAAGCAGATTTCGGTCAATGTACCTGATGGTCTGACTCTATGGGGAGATGCAGATAAGCTGGCTCGTGTGTTTAATAATATTCTGAAGAATGCAATCGCCTACAGTTATGAAAACAGTGTAATTGATATCAATGCTAGACAGCAAGACAATGCAATTATTATCACATTTACCAATCAGGGCAATCCCATTCCTAAAGAAAAATTAGAAACCATATTTGAAAAATTCTATCGATTAGATTCGGCGCGTTCCACTAATACCGGAGGAGCAGGGTTGGGCTTAGCTATAGCAAAAGAAATTGTCACTGCGCATGGCGGGACAATCTCTGCGGAAAGTAATGAAAGAAACACGATGTTTACAATAAAGCTTCCAAATTAGAAGTAGGACTTAATAAAATATCCAAAGGAAATCTTGGCATTTTTAATATAAATTATGACATAAGAAAATCTTAAGATGTTTATAAGCTGGAATTTAAATATAACTCCTTCGTTTGTGCTTAAATTATAGTAGAGTACAGATGAAGGAGAGTTTTATTATGGTCAGAAAAACAAGAAAGAAAAAGAATGGTATTCGCATTTTTCTTATGTTCATTTTGGTGATTTCCATAGGTTTTATTGCCTATAAAGCAATACTTGCATTAGGTGATAATAAAGATGCAATTGAGAAAGAAAAATATGAAAATCATAATCTGTACAGTTCCAATGCGATATTGGTCCGGCTATCAGATGGTACTATTCTGATGGAGAAAAATAGTGAGGATATAATCTATCCGGCATCCTTGACGAAAATGTTAACAGCTATCGTTGCCATAGAAAATTTATCGGATTTGGAGGAAGAAATCATTCTACCTGATTCTATATATTCAAAGCTATTTAAAGCAAATGCATCTATGGCGGGATTTGAAGCAGGTGAGAAAGTCAGGGCAATCGATCTTCTCTATGGAATCATGCTACCCAGTGGAGCAGAGTGTTGTGTTGGACTTGCAGAATATATTGCAGGATCAGAGGAAAATTTCGTTCAATTAATGAATCAAAAAGCAGACGAGTTAGGGATGGACAATACCTATTTTGAAAATACGACAGGACTTCATAATGAAAACCATTATACAACTGTCAAGGATCTTGCTATTCTACTTAGATATGCTTTGCAAAATAGCATTTTCCGCGAGATTTTCACATCAGTTCAGTATTCCACAAAACCTACGAATAAGCATCCCGGTGGTATAACCTTATACAGTACCATGTTTAGTAAATTGAACAATCCTTATATTCTTGATGGCAAAATTTTAGGGGGAAAAACGGGCTATACAGAAAAGGCAGGCTTATGCCTGGCAAGTCTCGCCCAGGTAGGTGGCGAAGAATATATATTGATTTCTGCGGGTGCGAAAGGAAATCACCAAACTAAACAGTATAACATCACGGATGCATTAACTGTATATAACAGTGTGGGGCAAGATTCTGCATCAAAAATGGAGAATCAAGTAGTTAAAAAAAATAGCAGTTTTTATTGAAAATAATTCTTTTACTAAAGGTTCACTAAAGGTTGATGGTCTATGATAATAAATGTAAGGCGGCCGCTTACAGGAATTATCAAAAGGAGGTATAATTATGAATAATAAGATGTTATTGAAACTGAATACTACCAAAAAGAAAGCATGTGCAATCGTACTTGGTACAGCACTAATTGCAGCACTAGGTACGGGGACAGTTTTTGCGGCAAGTTCTAGGAATATTTTACAAGTGAAAATGGAAAATGGAGTTAGAAGCTATTCCACAGATGATGGTAAGACCTGGAGCCAGGAAGCTCCTAAAGGAGTCAAAGTATATGAAGAAGACGGGAAAGTAACTTTTACCAAAGAAAGTCCTTCAAAGGATGGCAGGGGAAAAGGATTGCTGAGTAAAGTGGAAGATGGGGTTAGGTATTTCTCCACAGATAACGGCATGACCTGGAGCCAAGAAGTACCTGATAATGTGACAATCGAAGATAAAGATGGTAAAATAACCGTTACCAATGGTGTTCTCACGGAAGACGGTGAAGCTAACGCTATGTTAATCAAAATAGAAGACGGAATAAGATACTATTCTACGGATGGCGGTAAGAGTTGGAGCCTAACAGCACCTGAGGGCGTAGCAGTTAATGAAGATGGTTCTGTAACATTCAAATCCAATTAATTTAATATTACAAACGCGCTTAGATAAAATAACACTCCCTAACACATAGGAGCTGTGATCAGCTCCTATGTGTATTTACAGTTATGGAATAACTTTTAATTACAGCCAGGAGGTAAAAAATGCGGGTATTAATGGTGGAAGATGAAAAATATATGGCCGAAGCAATTGCGCAAGTGCTAAAAAAGCATAACTATAGTGTTGATTTGGCGTTTCATGGTGAAGATGGATTGGATTGCGGATTATCAGGCATTTATGATATTATTATTCTTGATATTATGCTTCCCAAAATGGACGGTATAAGCGTACTAAAGGAACTGCGCAAAAACAGAATTGAAACACCTGTTATATTATTAACCGCAAGAGGTGAAATAGAGGATAAGGTGCGCGGTCTTGATAGCGGAGCCGATGACTATCTTGCTAAACCATTTCATACCGATGAACTATTAGCTCGTTTGCGTGCATTGGGGCGAAGAAAAACGGAACTGATCAATGACGGTATTCTCCAATATGGAGATATTAAATTGAACCCACATACCCTTCAGCTTGCGTGTGGAGGGAAAGAGATTACACTGACATTAAAAGAATCCCAATTATTAGAGTTATTAATCATACGAAAAGGGATGATAGTATCAAAAGAGAATATTATAGAAAAACTATGGGGATATGATACGGATGCGGAAGAAAACCGCGTTGAAATCCATGTATCCCTTTTACGAAAGAAGCTAGGTCAATTGGATTCTGAAGTTTACATTCATACGATACGGGGCGCAGGATATGTCTTAAAAAGTAAAGGATGATATAAAGAATGTTCAAAAAATTACGTAACAGATTCCTAATTCTAAATATGTCCATGACTTCCACAGTTATGATTATTGCATTTGCTGTTATTTACATTATTAGCTTCAATAACACAAACGCAGAAATTGAACAAAAATTAAAACCGCAGACCGGAGTGCAAACGGTAATCGAAGGAACCGAATTGATAGAAGATAAAATAGATGCAGAAAATAAGAATCCGCAAGTCCTTAACCGAAAGTTTTCTCCCAATGGTACTTATTCATTTATGATTCGGGTAAATGGAAACGGCGATATTCTGGAAATAGATTCTCCCTTTGCTTTGCATGAGGAAACATACAACAAGGCCGTAGGTATCGCATGGAACAACAGGAATAATAAATCCACAATCACCCTGGAAGGGAAACAGTGGAAATATACCATAACGCAGATGAAAACGCATGTTATTCATGAGAATGGTCAGTCATATACCATTTCGGAAGATAAATACCAGATTACTTTTTTGGATGTTACCATGTATATGAAAGCACTGTTTCAATTACTCACTACATTAATCTTTGTAGGATTAACCATGCTTTTTGTTATTTTTATTATAAGCCTTTCCTTTGCCAATAGGGTAATAAAGCCAATAGCCGATGCATGGGACAGGCAGAAGCAATTTGTAGCAGATGCATCACATGAGTTGAAAACACCGATTTCCATTATTAATGCCAATTGCGATGTACTATTGGCAAATAAAGAAGAAACCATTCAGAGCCAATTAAAATGGCTTGATTATATAAAGATCGGAACCGACAGAATGACGAAACTTATTAACGACCTTTTGTCTCTGGCTAAAATGGAGGATACAAGTTTTGCAGTACGAAAAGTACCATGCAATATAAGCAATGCCATTCACGATATGATTTTATCTATGGAAGCTGTCATGGTCGAAAAAGAAATTACTCTGATTCGTTCCATTGAGCCTGACATTATCGTAAAAAGCGATCCGGAAAGAATGAATCAGGTTATCACAATTCTATTGGATAATGCCATAAAGTATACAGAACAACATGGACAGATCGATATTTCACTGAGCAAATCAAAGCGATATGTTACATTTTCCATAAAAAACAGTGGGAAGGGGATACCTAAAAAAGATTTGCCTAAGATATTTGACAGATTCTATCGGGTAGATTCCGCAAGAACGCATGAAACAGGTAGTTATGGGTTAGGGCTATCCATAGCAAAAGCAATCATTGAAAGATTAGGCGGAAAGATTTTGGTAGAGAGTGTGGAAAATGAATATACTACTTTTACAGTTACACTAGGACTATAAAAAATAAATGTGTAAATACGTTTTTTAATTAGTAAGGTTACATTAAGCGATAGTTGTATCAGATGGAAATGAGGGGACATAAGAGTATGGAATATAATATCATGTTGGTTGAAGATGATGCCTCAATAGCAAAGCTTCTCAGCGCGCATATGCAGAAGTATGGCTATAAAACCGTGTTAGTAAACGATTTTGATAATATACTGGATACCTTTATGAAGTCGAAGCCGCATCTTGTTTTACTGGATATCAATTTACCCAAATATGACGGATTCTATTGGTGCAGAAAGATAAGACAGGTTTCTAAACATCCGATTATATTAATTTCTGCACGAGATAGCGAAATGGATCAGGTAATGGGAATAGAAAGCGGAGCTGATGATTATATTACAAAACCTTTCTATTACGATGTCGTCATAGCGAAAATAAAAAGTCAATTAAGACGTTGCTTTGGTGATTTTGCTCCAGATAAGGCTGAGGAAAGAAAAATAGAGCAGGAAGGGCTTGTTTTATACCCTGAAAGACCGGAATTGCATTTTGATGGTAGTTCAACTGTGCTAACAAAGAAAGAAGCTGTCCTTGCGGAAATATTAATCCGTATGTCACCGAGGGTTGTAAGCCGGGATATGCTTTTGGAAAAGCTTTGGGACGATCAGGCTTTCGTAGATGAAAATACGCTCAATGTAAATGTGGCACGTCTAAGGAAAAAACTGCAAGAGCTTGGTATTGATGAGGCACTGGAAACAGTCAGAGGACTTGGATATAGATTAAATGTAACCTGGAGGAAAACGGAATGAAAATTTTCTTGCATGACCATATCCCATTTATTTTACTATATCTTTTAAATATGCTCTTCCTATTTATTTTCTATAGAAATTTAGGCGGATTTGAAACATTAGAAAATGTATATTACTTTATATTCATAAGCAACTTCCTTCTGGGAGTTTTTTTGTTGTATCGCTATTTTTCCAGAAAAAGGTTTTATTATAAATTAAGTAAGATGCCTTCTAAGCTGGAAGAAACGCTAACCTCTGCCGGGACAGATCCTGTCTCGGAAAGTATCAATAAATTGCTTCAGGTACAATACAATCTATATCAGGAGCAAATTCAGATGTATCAACGTAAACAAGCGGAACATCGAACCTTTATTCATCAATGGATCCATCAGATGAAAACGCCGATATCCGTGATCCACCTAATCCTCCAAGAAAACGAAGGTGAACCTTATATAGAAAATATTGGGCAAGAAATAGAACGAATCAATAGGGGATTAAATATGGCCATGCATATGGCAAGGCTGGATTGCTTTGAACATGATTTCTCTGTGGAAACGATAGGCTTACATTCGATTGTAACGGAAGTAATCAATGAGCAAAAAAGGTATTTTATTCGTAAAAAGGTCTATCCTGAAGTCAACATCGATTTAAACATATCGGTTAAATCAGACCGAAAATGGCTCAAATTCATCGTGGAGCAATTGTTGGTAAATGCTATCAAATACACAGAAGGAGAAAATAAAAAGATTACCGTATCGGTATACGATTGGGAAAGAGGGAAGGTCCTAGAGGTGAAAGACCAGGGTGTGGGAATCCCAGCGAAAGATATCCGTCGGGTTTTTGAACCATTTTACACAGGTGAGAATGGGCGAAGGTTCGGTGAGTCTACGGGTATGGGCTTGTACCTAGTAAGTGAAGTTTGTAAGAAACTTGAACATCAAATTGAGATAGAATCAAGACCGGAAGAAGGAACTACGGTTCGGATTATCTTCACTAACTAAAGGAATATTACATGATTGTAAGGTTAATGTAATAATAATCGATAGCAGACAGTGCAGGGATACCTTAAAATGAAAGCATCAAAATATGAAAGGATGTTTGAAATTTGGAGATTTTACAACTGAATCATATATCAAAAGTATATGGAGAAAAGGTACAATTTAGTGCACTGAAGGATATTAATTTAAGAATTGAAAAAGGAGAGTTCGTCGGCATTATGGGGCCTTCCGGGAGTGGAAAGACAACCCTTCTCAATGTGATATCAACCATCGATCGTCCAACTTCAGGAGAGGTATTGATAAACGGCGAAAATCCTTATCGGTTAGACAATGCAGAGCTGGCATTATTCAGAAGAAGAAAACTTGGGTTTGTTTTTCAGGATTTCAATCTTATTGATACTTTAACTATTGGTGAGAATATTGTACTCCCATTAACTCTGGATGGGCAAAAAGTATCTACTATGGATAGAAAGTTGAAGGAGATTGCTGCAAGACTGAATATAGAGCATATCCTTACTAAAAGGACATATGAAGTATCCGGTGGACAAGCCCAACGTACTGCGATTGCCCGCGCAATTATCCATTCACCTTTACTTCTTTTGGCAGATGAACCAACGGGAAATCTGGATTCCAAAGCAGCAAAAGATGTGATGGAGCTATTTGAAAGCATCAACGGGGAGATGGGTGTAACTACTGTGATGGTAACCCATGATCCTAAGTCAGCGAGTTATTGCCATCGGGTACTGTTTATAAAAGACGGCCAGATATTTAATGAGATTCATCGTGGTGATAGCCGTCAGAATTTCTATCAGCAAATCATTGATGTTCTTGCACTGCTTGGAGGTGAAGCAAATGACATTTTGGGAATTCGCCTTTAATAATGTGAAAAGAAACACCAGGGTATATCTAGCCTACTTTTTTAGCAGTGTTTTTACCATAATGGTATTTTTCTCTTTTGCCGTAAATTTGCTTCATCCGGTTATCAAAAGCAAAGATGGCGGGGCAATTGAACTGATTATGGGGCAAACCGAGGTGGCTATCCTTATATTTTCATTTCTGTTTGTATTAATTTCAGTAAATGCGTTTTTGAAAGTCAGAAGCAGGGAATTCGGAACATTGATGATGCTTGGTATGTCCCAAAAGCAGCTTAGGAGATTGGTTTTTATTGAAAATATGATGATTGGATGTCTTGCTATCATTTCTGGGATTACCATGGGATTAGTTTTTTCCAAACTTTTATTAATGATTTTAAGCAGCATTCTGTCATATGGTTCCCTATCGTTTTATATTCCATATGAAGCAATCCTGCTTACTACAGTATTTTTTATATTGATCTTTTTGGGAATTTCAGCTTTCACTCCAAGAATCATACAGACAAGTAATATTATTACTCTGCTTAAGGGAACCAAACGGGCTAATAGGGAAATTACGTTTTCTGTCATTCTTAGCATTGTCGCTATTTTGCTGTTAGGAATAGGTTATTTTATGGCTTTTTCCCCCCACTTGTATGACATCCATCCCGTTTTGGATCTTATCGTTTTGCTCATTGAGGATATCCCATTTGCAGAAGTTATTATAACGGTGTCTGTAGTAATCGGAACCTATCTGTTTTACTCGCAATTGAGTGTATTTATCTTACACTGCTTAAAACGGAAGAGAAGTTACTACATGAAGAAAACGAATATGTTATGGATTTCTGAGCTCATCTATCGGATTAGAGATAATACCCGCATGCTTTTTATCATTACCATTCTTTCTGCGGTTTCATTTACTGCCGTAACAGGCGTGTATTCCCTAAGTTCAGTCGTAAAGGATGAGTCATTGAAAGATAATCCTTTCGCACTTACTTTTAACTCCTACAGTAGTAATGAAAATGAACACAAGCAGGTAAAAATTATTGATGAAATGCTTGAAAGTTATGGATTTCAATATACGAAATACAAAAGCGAAGTAATCAAGCAGGTTTCAAAGGACAATCAGACAATTCATATTATGAAGCTATCAGATTATAACAATCGTGTAGGTGTATTGGGACTAGAGCAAGTTGAACTGAATGAAAATCAGACGATATTAGTACCTGTCTATGTGAGATTTGATCCGAAGAGGGATAAGACATTGAGCCAGAAGCGCATTGCCCTTGATTATGGACAAATAAACCTTGAGGTAATTGGTGTAGCGCCTAAGGTGATTTTTTACTCAGGATTATTCCGAAATCTGATTGTTGTTCACGACGATACATTTACTAAGATAACAAGCATGGAAGAAAAATACCATTCCTATTCCTATAATATTCCTGACTGGTTAAACACGCAAGAAGTTACGGAAAAACTCAGAGAAGAACTTGGAGTGGGAGAACATGGTAAATATTTCTGGTCCACTAGAATAGAAGGCTATACTTTGGAAAATCAGAATAAGAAATTATTTTTATATGTCGGTTTCTTCCTTGGTGCCATATTTTTCTTGGGAGCCAGCAGCTTCCTGTACTTTAGATTATATACTGACTTGAACCAGGAAAAGAGTAAATATCTTGCGATATCAAAACTGGGTTTAAGTTTTAAAGAATTGAAAAAGGTTGCAAGTAAGCAAATAGCAGTACTGTTTTTTATCCCATATTTACTTGCTTCCATACACTCTTATTTTGCAATTGCAGTCCTTCAAACGGTATTGTATTCTTCGGTATTTAAGCAATACGTAGTAGTAATTAGCTTATTCTTCCTTTTGGATATGATTTATTATGCCATCATTCGCTCACGTTACCTTAATTATTTGAAGCGGTTTGTTATATAGAATTTTATTACGGGATTACGGGATAAAAATTTTAATAAACGGAACTACCAACCGCTTAAAAATTTATCAAGGAATGTAACAGATCGCGAGAATCCTACGTCATTTATTGATATATACACTACTCGCATATGATGATGCTTACTATTATAAAGGAGAGAATTATAAATGATAATAAAAAATCTACATTCGGGGTAATAATTACTTCGTTGATTATTGTGACTGCAATTGTATTGATAAAAAATTCTAGAAATAATAGCTTCACAAAATTAGATCAAGACAACAGTTATATGGAGGAAACTGACAGTAAAGAAGCATTTGTGCAGTTTGAAAATTCCGGAGATGAAAATACCATTGATGATAATGCCATCGATGATAATATCAGCAATGTAAATATCAGTGATAAAAATAATCGGGATGACATTATTAATGAAGATGGGGAACAAGAGGTATCTCCAAGCTTAGGTGGAATAACCCTGGGAGATACTTTCGATAAAGTCACCTCACTGTTGGGTGATCAATATAAGGAATCCAAGGAGACAGACGAACTCGGTGTATATGGTGAAGATATCATCATCTTAAGTTATGATAATGGAATTACGGTAAGACTTGGAAAAACTACGGGAAAAGTCATTAGCGTTATATCATCAAGTTCGAATTTTCAAACGGACCTAGGAATTAAGGTAGGCGACAATAAAGAAACGTTATATGATAAATACAGTCAGTTTGAGGAAGCATTTAGCAGGCATAGTGAAGTAACACTGAAAGGATGGTTCCTTGTGAATGAGGAAACAGTTATTATTTTCCACTTTGATGATTCGGATTATAATTTTGAAACAGGTGAAATTCATCCTGGCGCAAAAGTAGTAGAAATAGAACTAGCCTTTTGGAAGCATTTTGATTAAGAAGGGTAAATAACTGATTAAACTGATTTAGTATGGAGAATGGAATTCATATATGAGAAATAATGAGGACGCATGGGATAAATTAATGAAGATAAAAACCACAGGCAGGGATGATACCAATTCAGATCAGTATCATTATCCGTATGAGCCCACGCCCTACCCAGTGTTAGAACGATTAGCGAATAGTGGCTTCATGAATAAAAATGATGTGATTTTAGATTATGGTTGTGGAAAGGGACGTGTGGATTTTTACCTTTCCTATCAAACGAAAGCCAGAACGATTGGTATTGAATATGATGAAAGAATCTATGCGAAAGCATTAAAAAATCAAAATACAGCTATATCAGGAAACCGTGTTACTTTTTTGAGGCAAAAGGCAGAAGAATATGAAGTTTCATCAGAGGTGAATAGAGTTTATTTCTTTAATCCTTTTTCCGTTGAAATTCTTCGGAAGGTAATGGCAAGAATAATGGAGTCTTATTACAGGAAGCCTAGGGAGATTCTATTATTTTTTTACTATCCTTCTGATGAATATATATCTTATCTAATGACGGTAGAGCAATTGGAGTTTGTGGATGAAATTGATTGCAGAGATTTATTCGACGAAGATAATCAAAGAGAACGGATTATGATCTTTCAGATATTGACCTAGATGTTGCTTTAAGACTGCTTCATGAAGGAAGGGGATTTAAGAATTACCGGAGATAATGTATATAAGAATACGATTATGTCGGCTTCGCCCTAGATATGTTTTTATAGAAACATATCTAGGGTGTTTTTTATAGTCTACGGAGCGTGGATTATGTTTTTGTTCATATTCGTTTATACTTGAGTCGGGGTGAAAACAATGGATATGAAAAGAAAATAAGAACTATTGGAAACTTAGTTGCAGATGCCCTGGGGGTACAAAATAAAACGGTCTCCAAATGGGAATGTGGTCAAGGATGTCCTGACCTGTCGCTTTGGCCGGAGCTATCTAATATACTGGGCGTTGATATGAAGCAGATGATGGAAGGCGAAATCATGCCGAACAATCCGGACAGTGGAAATATAGGTAAAAGCGAGGGGAATTGGGGAACCTGGAATGAAAGTAATGGATACTGTATTGTTCCACGAGCAAGCAGCAGAGAGGAAGCGCTCGATATATTATTAAAACAGGGAGTCATTAGCAGTAACATAGATGTGCTTAGTACATCTCTAGATATATTCAGTTAAGTGTTTACTGTGGAAATTGCTATGTATATTATGTATATTTAGAATATTTGCATCATAAAAAAGATGAAAAGCCGTGAGATTTTTATCTTTACGGCTATTTATGTAACAAAATGGAATAAAATACATTGGCAAAATTAGTTGTTCCAGGCGTAACAGACTGCATTTAATGACGCTTAGTGTTTAATTCTATATTGCTATGGAGAATTTAAAGATTTATAATAGGTATATATTGTAAGTGGGGGTCATATTAGTGACAGATTCGGATGTGGAATTGAAACAATATATATGCCAAAACTGTGGAGCCGGTATTACAGTGGAAGATGCGAAATGTCCTTATTGTGAGGGTTTCAACTATGAAGGAGCAGAGAGAAAATATTTTAAGGATTTAAACCAAATTAAAGAAGACTTAAAGCAGCAATTGGAAGAAATCCCAACAGAGAGTTATAGGAAGGAAGTATCTGTGCAGATAAGTAAAATCTTAAAAACGTTACTTATCTGCATTATAATTGCTATCGTTCTTTATGGAATAATTTCTTTACTTTTCAGCTTGAAGGAACGCATCAATCGTAGTAACCTTGCGGAACCGATGGAACAACTGATATGGGACAGGGAGAATTTCCCTAAGCTGGATGAATGGTATGAAGCAGGCGAATATGATAAATTAATCGAATTTCGGAATGAACTATATTCTGCGGATAAAGTATATACCTATAATCACTGGCAACACGAGGACTTTCTTTGGTTTTATGAGGACTATAGGAAAGCCATGGATGTAATGGAGAAAATAGAACGGGGTAAAAAATATTCCTTACTTGATGTTACCAATGCAATCTACGGGGGAATACACATTGTTTATAACCTTGAAAATGCAGGGCTGGATGAGGATGAAATTGCCAGACTTGAAGAGTTTAAAACAACTATGAAAACATTACTATTCGATCCATTAAAATTTACAGAGGAAGAAGCTCTAAAATTATATGAAGATACATTGGAATATGGGTTTTTAAACTATAAAGAGATTGAAAATTATGCTTCCGATGTTATGAAACGGTTGGATTAGAGCTAAGAAGGGGTAGTTATGAAGTGTGTTAATTGCGGGAGTAATCTAAATATAGATGATAAGTTTTGCAGTTTCTGTGGCAGCGAGAATGTGCATGCGGTACAGCACAGAAGGGATATGCAGCATTTTCGAAATGATTATTATCAAACGAAGCAAAGTGTAATAGAGAAAAGCGGAAGAAAAGTCAGCCTAATTGCTAAGGGAACGATTATTGCAGGGTTATTATTATCGTGCTTCTTCAATTTGCTTGCCAGTGCCAATGCTTATAAAATAAGTGATTGGGTAAAAATAAATGAGATTAAGAAAGATATTACTATTCATAGGAACAATCTTGAGAAGCTGGAGTCAGATAGAGACTTCTTCGGTTTGGCATCCTATTATGAGATGAATGAATTATACTATTCTGACGAGTTACGGGAATATGGTGTTATTGCAAGTTTGTCATATTATTACCTTAATATCTTTGATTATACGCATCAGCTTTTAAATCAAGAGAAATATTCATACATAAGTGCTGAGGAATTGACGGAGTATATTAGTGGTTTTATTAAAATGTGCTATGATCGTTTTGAATATGATGAATACAACCCTGACCAATATTCTGAGATTCATATGGCCGCAATAGAAGATTTAAGATATGAGCTAGAGACCTTTCTGCATGTATTTCTTAAGATTCCCAGAAAGGATATTGAGACATTCCAGGATATAACCGCAGCCAAGATTCAGTTAATCATTGAAAGGAGCTTAGATTATGCTCAAAATGAAAATTGATAAGTTTATGAATATAATTATCATTTGCCTATGTATAGCGATATTAATTTGTGTTATTAAATTTATCAATGAATATAGAAATGCATCTTATCGTTATTACCAAAGTGCAGATGATTATATATGGTTCATCAATGAAAAAAGATATAGTGAAATGGTACATTGTCGGTATCTAGGTAGACATTTGGATAATCCGCAAGGTGAACTTAAGGAATGTATCGCTGTAGCAGAATATTATAAAAATGCTTCCTTTTATAAGATGTATGAGGAAGTAGGAGAGGTTCAAAAGGCAGAGAAGTATTTCGCGTTGATGGATGAAAATAAAAAGGATATGGACAGTTTGTCCTTTGTAATTGCGGACATTCACGAGGAATTACATATTGATTTTGATTAATATATGGAAGAATTGGTATTGCTATAAGATAATATAAAACAGATTCTTAGAAATATCTTTTATTATTATCTCGAAAATTGGGATGAGCTTTCATTTGTGGAACAATATGAAAACTCACCACTAATTAAACCTGAAACAGATACCCAAATATCTGAGTTGTTTGAGCCTATCATAAGAATTTATGAACAGGCAAAATCGGACTGTTTGAAACCTTTGCGTGTTCATACACTCATTCACTAAGTTTTGGAGCAGTGGCATCTCTTGCTAAACTATATATTTCTAATAATCTGCCCATTGATAATAATATAATTCAGAAAGAGTTGAATGCAGTTTGGGATATGATTAAGTTATAACTGTAGTATTTATATTTATGATATAATTCCATTAAAATGAAAATGTTTCTTATTACTTGAATTATATCAATCAATAAGTACCATAACAAAACAAGGAGGCTTGTTATGAAAAACATAGTAATCACCGGCAGCACCCGGGGGATTGGCTTAGCTATGGCGAAAGAATTCCTGAGGGCAGGATGTAGAGTTACACTTTCCGGTCGTGGTGAAGCATTAGCAGATGCAGTACAAGCTGTATTGACACCGTATATGGATAATTACATCTATATTCCATGCAATGTCCAAGATAAGGATAGTCTGCAAAATCTCTGGGATGTTTCTTTGAAACATTGGGGAAACATAGATATATGGATCAATAACGCAGGTCAAAACGTTCCTCACATGTATGCGTGGGAAACGGGTGAATCTTATACCGAAAATGTGGTTAAGACCAATATTATCGGTATGATCTATGGCTCTCAAATTGCGGCAGCCGGTATGTTAAAACAAGGATATGGTGCAATTTACAGCATGGAAGGTCTTGGTTCCAATCATATGATACAGCCTAAGACCATCCTTTATGGTACCACAAAATGTGCATTGACATATTTCATGAAAGGATTAGCCAGGGAACTAAAAGGTACGGGTGTTATAGCCGGACGTTTGTCACCGGGTATGATGCTGACCGATTTTATCACGAAAACACCGGACGGAGATCAATCAGAAGTCATATCGGATGAGAAGTTTAAGAAGTTATTTAATATATTGGGAGACAAGCCGGAAACAGTTGCAAAATTTTTTGTACCAAGAATGTTAAGTAATACGAAGAATGACGTGCAAATCGCTTGGCTAACCAACAGAAAAGCAGCTTGGCGTTTTATTACTGCAGGCACTCGGAAAAGAAGACTACTAAAATGAAGCGTTAATATTATGTTAGGATTTCATAGGAGGAAACTATGAATAGAGGAATTGTTGTTACCGGAGGCGGACATGGGATTGGAAAACAGATCTGCATAGATTTTATTCAAGCTGGCGATCAGGTTTGTTTTATTGATTTTGATGAGAAGAATTCTACGGAATTTGCAAAAGAGTATTCCAATCTGTATTATTTTCATGGTGATGTTGCAGATCCATCGACCTTAGCAAGGTTCATAGAATTTGCAAAAGAAAAGTTAGAACGAATCGATGTGCTTATTAATAATGCCTGCCGCGGCAATAAAGGTATTTTATCCTCTTTAACTTATGAAGAGTTTGATTATACCTTATCGGTAGGATTAAAAGCACCATATGAACTAAGTCGCTTGTGTAAAGAGGAATTAATAAAGAATAAAGGAAGAATTATCAATATTGCATCAACACGAGCATTTCAGTCTGAGCCTGATTCGGAGGCGTATGCAAGCACCAAGGGTGGATTGGTTGCTTTGACACACGCACTGGCAATTTCCCTAGGTCCGGATGTCCTTGTTAATTGCATTGCGCCAGGTTGGATCAACGTGACAGAACAGCAGGAGTTCAGCCCGGAAGATTGCGCTGCAATTCCTGCAGGGAAAGTAGGAACGCCAAAGGATATTTCCAATATGGTTCTGTTTTTATGCGAGCAAGATTTTATTACAGGGCAGACTATTACTGTGGACGGCGGAATGAGTAAAAGAATGATCTATCATGGGGATTGGAACTGGTATTATAAACTATAAATTCTGCCATTACAGTCATAATGAAATTAATTAAGGAAGTGTAATCATGTTCAGAGAAATGAGAAGATTTAAGCAGTTGCTATCACAAGAGGAAACGATAAATATTCTAAATGCATGTACTTCCGGCGTTCTGGGAGTTCATGGGGATAATGGATACCCATATACCGTTCCGTTAAGCTATGTATATAAAGAGAGAAAGCTGTATTTTCATTGCGCATTTGAAGGGCATAAAATAGACAGCATTAAAAGGAATGATAAAGTTACCTTTACTGTTATAGAGCAAGACGATGTAATACAGGAGGGTTTTAAAACGCATTATCGAAGTGTAATAATCTTTGGCAGAGCAAGAATTCTTACCGATGCTGCTGAAAAACAATATGCTCTTAAATGTATCGTTGAAAAGTATTCACCCGATTATATCGATAAAGGAAATATGGTTATTGAAGATGCGTTAAGTAATGTATGCATCATGGAAGTTAATATCGAACATATGACAGGTAAGGCGGCTATGGATATTGTGAATAATAACAAATAAACCGTTTAAATGGATGTGTATAAGATGATATTTGATGAGATTAAGCAGGAAATCATGGCTGATCCGATGAATGAAGCCTTTACCAAAAGGGGAATACCACCGTTATTTAAAGCCTCTAAAGAGGCTCGGATAGTCATTGTCGGACAAGCACCGGGACGGAAAGCAGAAGAAACACGTTTGTTTTGGAATGATTTAAGCGGTGACCGATTAAGAGAATGGATGGGAATATCCCGTGAGGTATTTTATAGTACGGACCGTATCGCTCAATTGCCAATGGATTTTTATTATCCGGGGAAAGCCAAAAATGGTGATGCTCCACCTAGAAAAGGCTTTGCAGAAAAATGGCATCCCCTTTTGCTAAAGGAAATGCCGAATGTTGAGACTATGATTCTTATTGGAAACTATGCGCAAGGATATTATTTAAAGAAACGTCGTGAGAAAAATCTGACGGAAACTGTGAGAAACTTTCAAAAATATTTACCGAAGTATTTTCCTTTGGTTCATCCATCCCCTTTAAATCTTGGTTGGCTGAAGCAAAATCCTTGGTTTGAAAATGAGGTTTTACCTGTTTTAAAAGATATCGTAGCTAGGAATTTATAGATGTGAAATTTTATGTTTAATGATTTATGCAGTTTTAGTTTTAGAAAAATATTATGAAATTTCGTATTTGCATATACTTACCACAAATAGTTATGGTATAATTTGGTTAAATGTGCGGTGAAAGGAAATATTGTATGAAGTCTTTGATTATTTATTACTCAGAGTATAGGAAAAATACAGCGCAAATTGCAAAAGTATTTGCTGATAAAATTGGATGCGAGTTAAGAAACCTAAGAGATGTTCATGATATTCCTATAGAAAATTATGATCTTATAGGATTCGGTTCTGGAGTATACAGGGAAAGTTTGTCACCGCAATTATTCCGATTGATAGATAAATGGAATCTAAATGGCAAAAGTGTTTTTGTATTTTCCACCAGTGGAGTTGGGATGAGATATTATAATAACAGATTAATTCAATTGCTTAAATCTAAAGGAGCAATGATAAAAGGCAGTTTTGCATGTAAGGGAAGCTTTACAGCAAGGGATTTTACGAATATAAAGATATTTGCTCTCATGGGCAGATTATCACAGGGACATCCCAATAATAAAGATTTTAGGAAAGCAGAGCAATTTATTGTTAAGGTAATGCATTCGCTTACGAGATAAAACATACATTTATTGGACTTTTTAAGCTAGCAATGGATACGATTAATTTGACTAATATATGAAGATAAAATAACCAGCGTAGGATGCAAAATCTTGATCGAACGCTGGTTTTTAATATCTATTTAATTATATTTTTCAAACAAAGAAAATGGATAATGGTCTTTTGGTGATGAATGGAACGTAAGAGCTTTCTTTGATTTGGGATGCTCCAAGGTTAATGTTCTTGCCCACAAAGCAACCTGCGTCCATTCTTTTCGTTTAGTGAAAGTCTTGTTGTATTTGGTATCTCCCCACAAAGGAAGCTGCGCATTGGATAGCTGCACCCGGATTTGATGATGTCTTCCTGTCTTTAAATTGATTTTAAGCAGGGATAGCATCCCGTAGTCCGGAGTATCTAAGGTTTCCAGCAGATCATATTCTAAGATGGCTTCCTTTGCATTGGCAGTGCCTTTTGGAACAACCTTAGACAAATTGGTTTTGCCGTTTTTAATAAGGTAATCCACTAGGATATCATGATCCTTTTCGGGAACACCACAGACAACACCGTAATAGACTTTCTTGATCTCTTTTCTTTGGATTTGCTCCGAAAGTTTTTGGTTAGCCGCCTTTGTCTTTGCAAAGACCATGACCCCGCCAACGGGACGATCGAGACGTTGAATTAATCCGACAAAGGGAGATTTCGCTTCCGGATATTTCTCCTGCAGATACTCCCTAACATAAGTCAGCATATCTTTATCTCCGGTTTTGTCCCCCTGCGAAGGAACCTTTGGGGGTTTTTCTACAACAATGATATGGGCATCTTCGTATAAGATTTTTATATTCATAATGGCTCCTTAATTTACTAAAATCATTAAAAGCTAATATATAGTAGCATTCAAAGAGGGAATATGTCAATGTGTGTATTCGCAAGTTTAGGATGGGATTTATTGATAGCATAATACATCTGTTGAATAAGGAGTTTGTAAGAAAATATACGTTGAATTACAGATGTAACTCTGATAAATTGAAATATGTTAACAGAACACTTACAATGAAAGCTAGAACCAGAAATAGGTGAACTTATCATTGCAATTAGACGGGGATGAAGAATTTATCATCTATCTGGCAGCTGTTGGGAAGAAGAAAAAAAGAATAGGTAAATAATGAAGCACTTTTGCATAAACCTCGATATGAGTATAAAATCATATCGGGGTTTTTTGTTGTATATGTTACAATGGCTATTAATGGAAAAATTATGAGTTAAGTGTAACCAAATTCCTAATTTATTGTTTATATAATGAAAGGGGTGTCAAAGTGAAAAATGATCTGATGGAAAAATTATATATGAAATATTATAGCGAACTATATCTGTATGCATTTTCCTTATGTAAGAACCATTATTTAGCCCAAGATCTTACGAGCGACACCTTTTTCAAAGCATTTTTATCTCTTGATAGGGATGTGAAATATTTTAAATATTGGGTTTTTCGGGTATGCAAGAATCTTTATATTAATTATCTTAAAAAAGAAAAAGTATGCAGTAGTGACAATAAATTAGATAATATGCAATTTAGTAATGAGACGCCGTTAGATAAGATTATTGAAGCGGAAGACAAAAAGCGATTATATAGCCTAATCATTAACCTAAGAGAGTCTTATCGTGAAATTCTTATTCTATATTACTTTTGCGGTTTTTCAATTAAAGATATCAGTCATTCAAAAGGTATATCTGAAAGTGCTGCTAAAACGCTACTTTTTAGAGCGAGAATGAAGTTAAAAAAGGAATTGGAGGGAGAAGATGAACTTTAAAGAATTATTGGAACGGTATAAAAATGGCATGGCGAGTGAAGAAGAAAAGCAACTTGTTGAGCAAGAAATAGAAAAGTACGAAGCAATCGAAGAATATATATCGGAATTATTGGATGATGAATTTCGTTATGTAGAAGAAAGATCTGGTATTGGGACTTATGATGAGGAAACCGATAGAATAAAGAAGAGCGTAAATATGAGATTGCTAAAAGTTATAATTACATCGGTATTCATTGTTCTTGCGCTTTATATTGGAGTTTTCTATGTGCTATCGGGTATTATAGATTATGTATACTATGATCCAACGGCAGTTACTGATTCAAAAGGTAAGGATTATAAAATACCAGATTTTTATTACGACATGCAGGCATATATTGGTCTGAATATGCCGGGCTACGCAATTTGCTCTTTAACATTTCAAGAGCAGAAAGGGTTTGGAAACTATGAGCTAAGCTATTCTTTGCGTGATCTTTTTACTGATAAAGAGCAAAGATGTTTTGTGAATCTATCAAGAGGTAGATTAGCAACTGCATTGGATGGAATCCATAGTACTAAAAATCTTTTCGGAATATGGGAGGGGTTTGACAAAATACTGTATCCAGCTATGGAAACTCCTGATGAATATGCGACAACAGTAATCAATAATGAGATTCAAAGAAAGAATGAAGAAACGCTTCGGTATTTAAACGAGCTTAATCCGCTTTCTTATATATCGATGAAGATTATTTTTAATGAAGATCTTACTATGGAAGAATTCTACAATATGAGTACGGAGTACCCATCACTAGACTTTAAATGGGTAGGAGTCCGAACGGTTAAGCCTGGTACCCTTTGGAGTGAAAATCAGCCGATGCACTTAATTGGCTTTAATCCAAATTTCAATTATAATGATTATGCAAGCACTACCCAAAGTCCAGATCCAGAAAAATATCCTTTTTTCAATTTAAGTTATCATGAATTATTTAGTGCAAAATTTAATGGCGTGAGTGAAAAAGAGTTAACAGATGCTAAAATAAAGGCACTAGAAACTCATTTTAGATCACGTTTGAAATATTTAAGAAGCCGTGAAGAATTTGTTGCAATCTTTGATTATAATGCTTACAAAACTGATTTTTACGACCAATCTCTTGCCTACATTGACGAACATGGAGTAAATACTTATGGGGTTCTTGTTTTTGGAACAGCGGAAGAGTTCTTAAAAGCTCTTAATGGAATCCCCTATGAAAGTCTTCATATTAATGAGGTTTTACCGGTTAAACCCGATATTTACTACCCATTATCGATGTATTAATCAATATTGCCACTTAAGTAAACATAGCAGAAACACCGGTTTGATATTTTATCTATCGAACCGGTGTCGCTATGGGAGAACATAATGAAACCATGGATATCTTTACATGAAAATGCTGCTTCTATATTGACACGTTACGTATAAATTGTTTTAATAGTTTTTAAGTTTTAAATGTTTGATATAAACTTCTTATGTAATAGAAAGCTTACGATTTACGTTAATTTTACGACCTAGAGGTGGTTATTTGATAATGTAGGAATACATAAGGAGCGTAGGTATGATTGAACTTAGACCACACCATGGAATGTGTATAGGACAGTTTATTGGCAATGGATACAGCAAAGATTTCGTTGATAATATGAAAAACATAATTATACAATTAGAAACAGATAATCCGTACATAAAGTTGGTTTGTCATACGGATGCAATATGTGACCGATGCCCGCATAATGTAAACGGTACATGCTATTCGGGACAAAAGGTATTATATTTTGATGAAGCCTGTTTGCGACTTTGCGGCTTATATGAAAATCAAGTAATTCGGTGGGTTGATTTTAAAAATAAAGTGAAAGAAATGATTTTAGGAAAAGATATGTTAAAGAATGTTTGCATCAATTGCAGTTGGATTGAATTGTGTATGAAAAATAGGGGATGTAATTATTGATAAGTTATAACAGGAGCAGGTATTTGCTTTTTAATATTTTTCAGATGCCTATGTATCTTATGGAGTAAATTCAGGAGATGATTTTATGGTAAGTATATTAAGTATTGATTTTGATTATTTTATCGATGCTTCTTCTAAAGAAAGGGATACCTATTTCCCGACAGGAAGTGATGAGATCCCTGAGGATAGGCTCAAATCTTTGTGGAATGAAAGTTATATGAAATATCCTAACCTTAAGGAAATTGGGGTAATAGACGACTTTTATTATGTAAAGAATTTGCTGAGTACATGGAACAAACCAAAGAGTAAATTTTATAAGGCAGATACCCACAAATACATAAAAAACATCATAGATATCATACCTTGTGATGAACAGATCAAGGTAGTAAATATAGACTTTCACCATGATTACTATCACTATTACACGGATGGAAATAGTTACAACTGCGGTAATTGGTTAAGAAGATTGGTCGAAGATAGACCGGATACAAAAGTAAAGTGGATAAGAAGAATTGATTCGCAGATTGATAGTTTGGAAGGAGAATTTCCTTTTGCACATACTTCTGATATAAAGTCCATTTCGAATGAGAGGTTTGATTATCTCTTTATTTGTAAGAGTCCTGAATGGAGTCCGCCGCATTTAAGCGATAAATTTGAGGAATTAGTAGGAGTGGTATCAGGAACTAAAACTACATGAAAATAAGATGAATTGGCAATCCAATTCACCTGTCATGAATGAAATCCATCAATTAAGTTTCCCCTGATTGATGGATTTTTTTCGTAAAGAAAATACTTGAAATTAAAACGATAGGATAAAGAGTTACTTTAAGTAAGTAAATCAAAGGAGAAAATTATTATGAAGTATACGATTTTGGGTAATAGCATTACCTTAGCTCCCCGGTTTTCATATTCGTAAGAATAATTTAAGAATCCAATTCTTGCTATTATTAGAGAAATGGAATATAAATAGAATATAGATTATTATTTGAGGAGTTGAAATTATGAATGAGTCTAAATTTAAAATATACGGAAATATAATCATAGCCTTGATACTATCCTCATCGATTATTATCTCTTGTTTTATTGGAGTAAACGGTTTGGCAGAATTTAAGAGAAAAAAATATGAGATTAATATCAAGGGATATTCAAAGCAGCAAATCCTATCCGATTGGATTATATGGACCGGCTATTATGATGTGCAAGCGGATAATTTAAAGGATGGTTATGGCTTACTTGAAACTGACAAAGAGAAGGTGAAAAATTATCTATTGAATAAGGGATTTGCAGAAGAAGATTTAATCTTTTCTTCGATTTCCGTAACAGAGAAACATGCACTTAATGAATATGGCGGTTATACTAATGAGGTAATCGGATATAATTTGGCGCAGACAGTTACGATTAGTTCGGATGAGATTGATCGAGTGACAGAGCTTTCTAGAAATGCTACTGAGCTGTTAAATGAAGGTGTACAATTTCAATCGCAAGCTCCGGAGTATCATTATACGAAGCTAGAGGATCTAAAGGTTAGTATGCTGGCGGAAGCGACACAGGATGCAACCAAACGGGCAGAGTTAATAGCAGTGAATGCAGGCAGCAAACTGGGAGAGTTAACCCATGCGAAGCTGGCAAGTATTCAGGTAACACCTCTTTATTCGGTTCCAAACGATTACTATGATTGGTATGGTTACAGCAGCTATATTGATAATGATACGGTTTCTTTGGAGAAAGAGGTAACGGTGTCTGTAAATTGTACTTTTGAAGTAAGAAAGTAGCAGATAATCTAAGTGGGTGTTGTTATGCGAAGAATACATAAAAAAGTAATTGCTATTCTATTGGTATTCCTATGCTTTATGAATTCCGGAATAGTCAAAAATGAGGCATATGCCGATGCTTCTAATAAATATTTGGTATTGGTAGAGCAAAAAAACGGTTCTTGGAGAGCATATACGAATATGATTGAAGTATCGGATCAGGGATATTTAATGATAAAGGCAAAACGAATCTCGAAAGCACTGGGATACACCTATGTGAAAAATAATGATGGAACCTTTCAAATAAAAGTAAATGACTCTATTTACAATACTTACACTAAGAAATCCAATGCATATATCCATAGTAACGGCATAGAAGAGATTGTGAAAATGGCACCGGAAAAGGCATATACGAGTAAGCAAAGCGAATACAACCTGTGTCAGATCAGCTCATTAAATTCCTTGGTTTTTTACAAGTGCTTTACCAACCCAGATATCGAAGTGTATTCCGATTATGATGGAATTATTTGCTTTAGTAAATATGAATCTATACCGGAAGCAGTGCCAATCGTTGAATTAAAACCTACCAAGGTGCCAACTCCGATACCAAGTGTGCAAAATGCTACGATAACAATAGAAGGGATAGAGTTCCCGGTAAGAACGGAGTTCTTAAAAAGGGATAAGACGCTCAGTGACTGGGGCGGCTATGCCAACTTATGGTTCGATTTAGAGCGCGAAGTTGATGGCAAGATAATCAAATCAACCAATTTAGCAATCGACAGTGATAAGATTGAATTTACTCACCTGGGACTGGGCAGCGATGGTATTTTATTAACGAAAATGAAGAAAGGTTATCAACTATCCATCAGTGTGAAACTAACAGGTTCGATTGCAGCAGATCAAAATGCTTCCATAGTGAAAGCTATGATTACAACCATTTCATCAACGCCGAATGAAGTGTATAATGCGATTTTTACTTCCTTTACTACCAATGAAACCTATGGTATCAATGAAGATACTTATGTTGCTATTGGGGATTGTAAGATAAAAGTTAATATGGTAGACGGAATTGTGACATATTATATTATTGAAAATATATAAATTAATGAGGTAATGAAAGAATCTTCTAATAGATAGAGGATTCTTTTTTATATTTAAAAATAGAGAAATTAAACCAGTATCAGATCCGTTTTTAATATAACAAAACACCAAAATATAGATGTATGTAATTGACAAAACACAATATGTTGTGATAATATGAAACCCTGATATGTTACATAGCGAATGCATAAATGAATGGAAGTAAACAATGAAAATAATCAATGAAGGTAATCAATGCAAGCAGTAAAACAAGTGATTGATAATGATAATTATGAAAGTATTACTGCACATAAGGAATGCACATAATGGATAACCTCTTCTTTTATGTGTAAAGTTTAAGGAGGATATTAGTGTACAAGGAGTTCTTTCATATGATTAAGAAAAACAAACCAAATGAAACGATTGTTATAGATGCTGTGGTAGGTGCCGGAAAGACTTCTTACATGGAGGTACTTTCAAAAGAAATGAAGATACCTTGTTTCGAAGAGCCTGTAGACGACAATCCGTTATTAGACAAGTTTTATCATAACAGAAAGCGATATGCTTTCCCTCTTCAGGTATATTTTCTAAACCGAAGATTTGAAATGTTGAAACAGGCCGCGCAATTAGGAAAACCAACCCTTATGGACCGGAGTATCTATGGCGATATGATATTTGCCAATCTTCTTTACAAAGAGGGGAATATGGAAAAGGATGAATATTTATTATATAGAGATCTTCTAACTAATATGCTGGACCATATAGAAGCACCTAAGCTCATGATTTACCTTAAAATTGATACAGACTCGGCTATTGAGCGTATCAGAAAAAGAGGACGTGACTACGAACAGATAGTTGAAAGAGATTACTGGGAGAGGCTCAATAAGGAATACGAGGATTATTTCTCAGAATATAATCTTTCACCACTTCTTGTTATTGATGCCGCTAAGTACGACATCGTGGAAAATCCAAAGGATCGAATGGAAGTGTTACAAATCATTCAGCAAAAATTAGCTGAGATAGATAGGATATGATTTGATATACCACTAAGGTATTTTATTGGTAAGAATGAGCTTAAAATAATGATATTTTTGCTAAAACAAATGCAATATAGAATTTTATGAAAAATATAGTGGATTAATGTAAAAATGTGTTGTAAATATGAAATGCTGTTTGTATAATATTCTTGCATTACAAAAAAATACCAAAGGAGAGTATGGCAAAATGAACAAACAAAAACATTATTATTTGACTAAAATTTTTGCAACTTTGTTACTTGCATTTATGACCTTCCTTTATCCAACTTCAATATTTGCTACAGCAGCAGAAAAACCATCCATACCAAAATCTATGACAATTGGTACGGGAAGTATTAGACACAGTGATCCTTACTATTCTAAAGATGACTATTACATCATAACGGTTGAGAACCCGGTAAAAAAGGCTACTTACACTTTTACATCCAGCGATAACAAGGTTGTTACGGTTAAAACGAAAGGTAACAAAGCTTATTTGACTGGTTTAAAAGCCGGAAAGGCAACGATTACCTGTAATCAAAAGTTAAATGGAAAGACAACGAAAGTAGGTACATGTAAAGTTACCGTAAAGAATGCTACTTTTTATAGCGAAAGCTATGATGGTCTGTCATTAGGAACACATGAAACCTTCCTGGTTTATACAAGTTATCGTAATTTGGACGCAAAATATACATATAAATCCAATAGTAAAAACTTTACTATAACGGAAAAAGTCAAACGTGACGGAGATACAGATAATTATATTATCTATCAAACCTATACAGCAAAAAAACCGGGAACTTATAAAGTGACGGTACAAGAAACCTATAAAAAGAAGACCAGAACCGTAGGCGAGTTAGAGTTTATAGTTAAGAAAGCAACGGTTAAGGATGAGTGGTCATTTTATCCTGGAGATGAGTTGGAATCATATTATCTGGTTAATTATATGAGATTTGATGTTGACTATGTTTTTGAAGTATTGGATACCGATGTTGCAGAGGTATATGAGAATGACAATGTTGTTATTATAAAAGCGAAAAATCCGGGAACTACAACTGTTAATGTATATGAAGATTCGTCTAAACCGGATAAAGATAAGCTAATCGGATCCTGCAAGTTAACGGTAAAGGAACTAAAAGTGGAAAGTGTATCTCATTATTTAAATACATATAGTACGAATGTGAATGGCTTTCCGATAAATTTGTATGTGTATAAATATCCATATAATGCACCGGAAACTATAACAGTTACCTCAACGAATCCTAATGTTGCAGAAGTAAAAGAAATAGAACAATATGGAGAGGTTTATTACGAAATTGTGCCGGTGAGTGAAGGAACAGCGACAATAACGATAACTTGCGGTGAATTTTCATACAATGAAACGATCACAATAAATCCTTAATCAAGAGATAGATATTCAAAAAATACTTCTCTAAAATATGGATGGTAAATATAAGTTTCGTAATAAAATTTTATTATTCATAAGAGTTGGGTCTACAGGCTTGTAGATCCAACTCTTTTTTCATGATATTTTTTCTTAATAAAAAGAATTAGCAAATCAATACGGCTTATATATTTTCTAATATGTAAATCAGCTATCTGATTTTTTTATTCATGATAAAAGAGAATTGGTTGCTAATATATCTTTTTTGATAAATATTATTGATAATCATTCTCAAAATACTTGACAATATTTTATATCTAGTATAAACTGATTTTAGTTATTCATCTTTATAACAAAATAAGAAAAAGTTGTATGTTAGCTAACAAATCCGACTTGAAGTAAAATTATGGATCAAAGGAGAATTTATATGAGAAAAAGATTTGGCATTATTATACCGATTGCAATGTCTTTCTTACTAATGGCATGTTCCAATGCAGGAAAAACAACCCAAGGGGATCAGAATAATGTAGGGAATCCATCTGTTAACGAAACTCCGAAAGTAGAGGATACAACGGAAGATGCAACAGAAAATTCATCAGATAATACAACGGGATATCCAATTACGATACAACATGCGTTTGGTGAAACGGTTATTGATAGTAAACCGGAACGTATCGTTACGATTTCCTGGGGAAATCAAGATGTGCCTTTGGCTTTAGGAGTAGTTCCTGTAGGTGTATCAGAAGCAAATTATGGTGTAATCGATGGAAGCGGTCTTCTTCCATGGACTAAGGAAGCATTTAAGAATTTAGGGGAAGAAAATCCGGTTCTATTTAAGGATTCCGCCGGGTTGGATTTTGAAGCGATTAATAATGCTGAGCCGGATGTGATATTAGCGGCTTATTCCGGAATTACGCAGGAAGAGTATGATCTATTAAGCAGTATTGCTCCGGTTGTGGCATATCCTACGGCAGCATGGCAAACCTATTGGCGTGATCAGATTATCATGGATGCAACCGGTATGGGTATGAAAGTGCAAGGAGAACAGCTGGTTGATGAACTTGAGCAATTAATTGAAGAGAAAATCGGTACATATCCGGGGCTAAAAGGTAAGACCGCAGCGTTTTTCTATTTTAACCCATCCGATTTGGGGAAATTCTATATCTATCTTCCCGCAGATCCAAGAGCAGCATATCTTACTGATTTAGGAATGAAATTTCCGGATAGTGTGTTAAAACTGGCGGAAAGTTCAGCAAGCTTCGCTCTCGAACTTAGTGCGGAACATGTAGATGTGCTTGATGATATTGATATTATTATTGCTTATGGTAGTGATTCTTTGCTTGAGGCGCTGCAAGCAGATCCTTTACTTGGAACCGTACCAGCAATTGCAAGAGGCTCTGTGGCTCTGATTGAAGATGGTACACCATTGGCAGCATCCTGTACGCCTAGTGCTCTCTCCATACCGGCAACAATAGATGAATACTTAACAATCATCGGAGAGGCAGCTGATAAAGTAGAATGAAACAGCCAAAAATATATAAATTATTCATTGGTAGCATTATAATCCTGGCTCTTAGCGTTTTATCCTCCTTGGCATTCGGAGCAAGATTGGTAAGTTTTCAAGAAATAATGAATGCTCTATTCACTGGTGATAACTCCTCCTTCCATGCACTGGTTGTTCGTGAACGTATCCCTAGGACAGTGTTTAGCATCATTGCAGGCGCTTCCCTTGGTGTCTCCGGTGCGTTGATGCAAGCCATAACCCGTAATCCTATTGCTGACCCAAGCATATTAGGGGTTAATACCGGAGCCTCCTTATTTGTAGTCAGCGGAATTGCATTTTTTCATATTCAAACATCCAGCCAATATATTTGGTTTGCGCTTATTGGTGCCGGAGTGACCGCAGTCTTTGTATACGGAATCGGTTCCCTGGGTTCCGGTGGAGCGACTCCGATTAAATTAGCATTGGCAGGTGCGGCCACCAGTGCGGCGTTAGCTTCCTTGGTTAGCGCGGTTATTCTACCAAGAACCGACGTAATGAATGCCTATCGCTTCTGGCAGGTGGGTAGTGTCAGTGGTGCTACATGGGAAGGAATTATAACGGTACTACCATTTCTCATTGTAGGAATGGTGATTGGTATGCTTTCTACATCAGCGCTTAATGCATTAGCACTGGGAGATGATGTGGCAACCGGATTAGGTGTAAAAACAGGTCTAATTCGGATTTTAAGTGCATTGGCTGGGGTATTGCTCTGCGGGGCAACAACAGCATTGGCTGGACCCATTGGATTTGTTGGTCTGATGATTCCCCATACGATGCGACTCATCTGCGGACCCAATATGAAATACATAGTACCTATGTCCGCTGTTGGCGGAGCTGTGCTTTTAACGATATCCGACATTATTGGAAGGTTAATCGGAAATCCCGGTGAACTTGAAGCAGGTATCGTTACAGCCTTTTTTGGAGCTCCAATTCTTATAATCATTGCTATGAGAGCGAAGGTGCGAACCCTATGACAAAAGACAATCACAATGCAATTATTCTGGGATTTGAACATAGAAAAATCCGTTGGTTTACAGTCACAATTCTTTTGCTTATTTTAACTTTGCTTCTGTCAACCCTTATGTTAATCCTTGGCAATATTCATTATTCACCAGATACTGTCCTTAAGGTTTTGCTTGGAGAAGAAATCAAAGGAGCAACCTTTGCGATAAAAACCTTACGTTTACCAAGAATGCTTTCCGGCTTGTTGGTAGGGATTGCGTTTGGAATGGCGGGTAATACCTTTCAGACCATGCTTGGAAATCCCTTGGCAAGCCCGGATATCATTGGCGTGACATCAGGTTCCAGTGTGGCGGCAGTTTTCTGTATCCTGGTATTAAATATCAGTGGAAATACGGTTTCTTTCATAGCCGTAGTCAGCGGACTTTTCGTAGCTGGACTTCTCTATGCCTTATCAAAAGGAGGAAGCTTTACCGGCGGGAGATTAATTCTGATAGGGATTGGAATTCAAGCAATGCTGAATGCTGTCATATCCTTTCTGTTACTAAGAGCTAATCAGTATGATGTACCGGCAGCCCTTAGATGGCTCAATGGTAGCTTGAATGGGATTCAGATGAAGAACATCCCCGGCCTTTGCATTATTGTTATCGTTTTTGGTACCTGCAATGCAGTATTAGGCAAACATCTTAAAATTCTGGAATTGGGAGAGCAATATGCAACAGCTTTGGGATTAAATGCAGATCGAACACGTCTGTTGTTGATTATGAGTTCTGTGTTCTTAATCGCTTTTGCAACGGCAACCACGGGACCGGTTGCATTTGTTGCCTTTCTATCAGGGCCAATCGCTGTTAAGCTTGTAGGTACTGGGAATTCCAATGTAATTCCGGCTGGATTTGTGGGTGCTATTTTGGTACTTGGTGCGGACTTAATCGGGCAATTTGCATTTGATATCCGATTTCCGGTAGGTATTATCACGGGGATTCTGGGAGCACCATACCTTCTGTATTTACTTATCCGAATGAATAAGAGAGGAGGAGCAGCATGAGTAAATCATCCGTTTTACAAGCCAGCCATTTGGAAGCTGGTTATGATAAAAAAATCATTGTAAATGGTATCGATATTACAATACCAAGTAATAAGATCAGTGTTATCATTGGAGCCAATGCCAGTGGGAAATCAACCTTATTGAAAACCTTAGCAAGGCTGATTAAACCTACGAAGGGAGAAATTGTTATTGACGGGAAGCAGATCAATCAGTTTCCTCCAAAGCAATTAGCAAAAGTGTTAGGGCTTCTTCCTCAGTCTCCGGTAGTACCGGAAGGTATTGTTGTTTCTGATTTGGTGGCACGAGGCCGGTATCCGTATCAAAGTTTTCTGAAAGGAATGGAGAAAAAAGACTTCGAAGCGGTGGAAGAAGCTTTGGAAATCATGGGAATTGCTGATCTGGCAAATCGATGCGTAGATGAACTGTCCGGTGGGCAGCGGCAAAGAGTATGGATTGCCATGGCACTTGCGCAGCACACGGATATCCTTCTTTTGGATGAACCAACGACTTATCTGGATATCGCCTATCAAGTGGAAATTCTTGATCTGTTAACGGATTTAAACCATAAAAGAGGAACGACAATCGTTATGGTTCTTCATGACATTAACTTGTCTGCAAGGTATGCAGATTATATGTTTGCAGTTCATAAAGGGAAATTGGTTTCTCAAGGTACACCGTCCGAGGTAATATCCGAAGAACTAATGAAACAGGTTTTTGGATTGGATTGTAAAGTAATCAAGGATCCGGTTTCCAATTCTCCTTTTATCGTACCAATGGGAAGACATAATGTAAGCTATCAAAATGCAAAGGTTTCGTAATATCGTTGGATCAGTCGTGAATACGATCATATGAACATAATTCTTTATAAACAAAGCGAATTGGCAAGCCAATTCGCTTGTCATGAATAAGAAGGGCTATCATAAATTAAAATTGCTCTTCATTGGAATGGGATTGCCGTGAACGGAGCGATCCCAATTTTTTATGGCATTGTTACTGGTATGCAATAATTTTTGAACATTATTTGGTAGGAGTATGGATTTTGATTTAAATCACTTACTTGCGAAACAAGTTCGTATATATTTATGATAGATTGCCCACTTTGGGTAATCCTATCATTAGAGAATTCAATATGTTTGTATATCTATGAAAGGATATTACTATGCCTGAATATATCATAACTGTTGATGAACAGGATCGGGAAATCGGTTCCATGGAAAAGTTGGAAGCCCATAGACTTGGCGTATTGCATCGGGCATTCTCTATCCTGGTATTTAATAAAATGGGAGAATTGCTCCTACAAAGGAGAGCATTCCATAAGTATCATACACCTGGGCTATGGAGCAATACTTGCTGTAGTCATCAAAGGGTGGGAGAAACGTTAAAAGAAGCGGTAGCAAGAAGGCTGAAAGAGGAGTTGGGCTTTACTTGTGAATGTAAGGAAATACACCAATTTAGGTACCGCGTGGAATTTGATAATGGATTGATTGAACATGAAATGGACCATGTATTCATGGGAAAATATGAAGGGGAAGTTATTCCTAACAAAGAAGAAGTGGCTGAAATTCGATGGGTAAATTTAACTGATTTAAAACAGGAGATGAATGAAAAACCGGAGGAATTTACTTACTGGTTTAGGATATTGATGGAACAGCTTTATCAGCTGCCAGAAAAATTATGTAATGAGGAAATATCATGAATTGGTTATACAGGAATGAAGCAGTTGGCTTAGCGCACAGTAAGTTAATACTCGTAGGAGAACATGTTGTTGTCTATGATAAACCGGCCATTGCAATACCGTTCCCATTGAAAATCATAGCAAAGATTACGAATCAACCCGGAGAAATCACATTTACCTCAGATCTTTATCATGGGAATTTGAATGATATGCCGGCCAATATGCAAGGATTATTGGAATGTATTAACCGAGCCTTTGAACTATGTCAAAAACCACGGGAAGGTGTTCATATAGAGGTAACCTCTAATATCCCGATAGGAAGGGGGCTTGGCTCCAGTGCGGCTTCTGCGACCGCATTGGTTAGAGGGATTTATCATTATTTTCATAAAGATCTTTCCCTTGAAGAACTGTTTCATCTGGTAGGACTAGCAGAAACCTATGCCCATGGAAAACCCAGTGGAATTGATATGATGGCGGTTGCCAGTGATGCGCCTATATATTATCGAAAAACGATAGGAGCATCCCTTTTCCATGTATCAAAACCATTCCATATTATTGTGGCGGATACCGGTAAGGTTGGTGACACCAAAAAGGCGGTAAACCATGTGAGAGAAATGAAACTGCGGAACCCGCATGTGGTTGATCAGATTATTGATGAAATTGAAGAAATCGTACGGAAAGCGAAAGCATCTATCTTAGAAGGGGACACAAAACAGCTTGGTATCCTGCTTACGAGGAATCATGAAAAACTTAAAAATCTTGGAGTAAGCGATCCTTTCCTAGACCGCTTAATTACATCAGCTTTAAATGCGGGAGCTCTCGGTGCCAAACTAACCGGTGGTGGTATGGGAGGTTGTATTATCGCCCTTGCAAAGCAAAAGGAGCATGCAGTCAACGTAGCCAAAGAATTAAAGAAATGCGGTGCTAAGAAAGTATGGTGTTTTTCGAACGCTTCCGAGGAAATTTACTTTACGGAATAAAGATTACAAAAAGGAGCCGTAACAAGAAGAAGCAATATGGGTAGGAGCAGTACAAAAGGAGCAGTATAAAGAAGGGGTGGTATCATGAGAACGTATAAAAAGGCCACAGCAAAGGCGAATACCAATATCGCTTTGATTAAGTATTGGGGTAAGAGGGATGGAAAACGAATGCTTCCGACAAATAGCAGTCTTTCCATAACGCTGGATCGTTATTATACAATAACAACAGTAGAGTTTTCGGAAGAACTGTTAGAGGATACGATCCTATTGAACAATAATCCTGTAAGCATGATTGAGCAAAAGAAGATTACTGCATATTTGGATATGATAAGGAAACTTGCCGGAATACATCTTTATGCCAAAATTATTTCAGAAAATCATGTACCAACAGCAGCAGGGTTCGCTTCCTCAGCCTCCGGTTATGCAGCATTAGCTGCTGCAGCAACGAAGGCGATGGGACTTTCGTTATCTTCTGAGGAACTATCCAGGATTGCCAGACAAGGATCGGGTTCTGCTTGCAGGTCCATCTATGGAGGTTTCGTTGAATGGGAGATGGGATGTAGAGAAGATGGTATGGATTCCGTAGCACATCAAATCTTAAGTGAGGATGCTTGGCAGCTTTCCATTCTATCCGTGGTTATTGCATCCGGTAGCAAAAAGGTATCCAGTCGGGAAGGAATGAAAAGAACCATAGAAACTTCCCCATTTTATAAAGGGTGGTTGGAGAGTGTTACCAATGATCTTTTATCCGCGAAGAAAGCAATTCGGGATAGGGATTTTATTAGATTGGGTGAAGTGGCAGAGGAGAACGCTCTAAAAATGCACGCAACCATGCTTGGCGCAAAGCCACCTATAATCTATTGGGAGAGTGGCACATTGGAGGTTATGCATGATATACATAGACTTCGGCAAGATGGTATACCTGCTTATTTTACAATTGATGCCGGCCCAAATGTGAAAGTATTATGTCTACCTGATGTGGAGAAAGAAGTGATAAAATCCCTGCAGGAATTAGATTGCGTTCAAACCGTAATGGTTTGTCGTCCGGGACCGGGAGTGCAGTATTTATCCTAACCTTTGAAATGTCTACATGATATTGATATCTAGTAAAAAGAAGGGAATAATTACATTATGAGTTTCAAAAGAACAAAAAGCGTATGGATTGAAGATAATAGAACAAGCCATGACAATGAGATCAAACTTACGGAACCTACCTTAAAGGAATATGTTGAGATTTGGGGGGATGTGGTCCGAATCAGGGATCTGTGTTTAGCTTTATTAATCTGCAGTATTGCAACCTTCCTTGGGTATTTTCTGTCACCAAACGAATCCTATAAGCCATTGCTTTTTGGTTTACTGGGTTCCATACTGGGTTTTATCATTTCCGGAGCCATTATTATACCAAAGAGAATGTTTTTGGAAGAAGATGAGGAGTAAAAAGATGAGTTTTACAATTATTATTCAGATGATTGCTGCGGCTACTTTGGCGGCAGTACTGTATACGATTGTGGGAGCAACGCCAGGGGCGGATGAAACGGCAACGCTGGCACCGATAACATTAATTTTGGTATTGACAGGGATGGAACCTGTAGTTGTTCTAGCGTTCTTTATCTCTGCCATGGTTGCTTGCAAATTAATCGATGCGGTACCGATATCCGTTGCAGGAATACCTGCAGGTGTAATGTCCACGCCCATGGTCGAACATGCACAGACACTGAAGGAGGAAGGTCTTACAGATGTAAGTATTCGTAAGATTGCTTCCGGAGCGATTATTGGTAACGTGGTTTCCATTCCGGTTAGCTTATTTTTAGCAAGTGCGTTGATCCCATTTGCCAATATAATGAAAGAATATGGTGATATAGTATTTTTTATCGGTGCTATTCTACTCGCTCTTATGAGTAAGGCTCGAATCATTTCCATGGTTTCCATTCTGCCATTCGCTTTATTGATCCAAGGGTTAAGATATCTGTACTGGGAAATTGGTGCGGTACCAAAAGGGACTAATGTATTTACCTCATTCTTCTTAGCAATTACCATTGGTCCTGCCATATTAAGTCTGTTTGAACTTCTAAATAAAGAGAAGCGAAAAGCGATGAAAACTAAGGATAGGAAGGTTATTCATTTAAGAAAAGAAAATGCTATAGAAGCATTGCCAAATCCATTTCGCTTATTAACCAAAAAAGAAATTGGTTATAGCGCATTTGCCTCACTTATCGGCTGCATTATGTTTATATTAAGTCCGGTAGGCCTTACCATATTTTTGGGGGAGTTATTAGCCAGTCGGACGAAAGACCCGATTCAGAAAGCTTCCCTGGCGGTTTCCTGTATGAGTGCGTTAGCTCAGGCTACCTATATGGCCGGGACTCTAATCCCTTTGATTGCATTAGGAATCCCCTTATCGCCGGTTGCCATAGGGCCGGCCAATCCGCTATTTCATGCAGAACCGGTATTTACCTTAGAACATAATATGCACCATGTACTTGGTATGGGGGATTTTGTATGGGCAACACTGCTTGGAGCGGGAATTGCTTCTGCATTCACTTATTTTATTGCAGTAAAATATTCTCGAAGGATTTGCCTATTCGTATTTCAAAGAATTCCCCATGAAGCAATCATGGGACTTTTCTTAAGTCTGGTATTACTGCTCGCATATATGGATGGTGGATTTGTGAACATCGCAGGAGTCCTGCTCGTTGGAATTGTAGCAGGCGTTTTATATCGGCTTGGAGTAAATTATGGTGTTCTGTTTATGATTCTATATGCAGCACCGTGGCTGATTCGTTCACTGTAATATCCATGACAAGACTTTCATGAATGACTTTACGAAACAAGACTTTTTAGAAGCAAGTCATAAGAAATAGGCAGGAACATAGAAAGGATATGCAATGAATATGGACAATCGTTGTCTTACGATAAAAGTACCGGGAAAACTGATGATCGCAGGTGAATATGCGGTATTAGAACCCGGTTATCCAGCTGTCGTTATTGCAGTTAATCGATATATAACGATTAGGATTAATCATAGCAAGAAAAATATCCTCTCCTTTGCAACCTCAGAATCTTCTGAGGTTTCTTGGATTATTGATGAGAATAATAGAGTTGCAGGCTTGGAAGGGGAAGATTACGCGTTTATAAGAGAAGCCATTGAAACTTCTTATGAATTTTTAAAAGAAAAAGGGTTATCAATGTTACCTTTCGAAATTCACATCCGAAGTGAGTTAATGGACCAAGTTACCGGTAAGAAGTACGGTCTTGGTTCCAGTGCTGCAATCGTGGTAGGGGTGATACGGTCCATTTTATTACTACATAATCAAGACATTCAGAAGGAGCCTTTGCAACTCTTTAAATTGGCTTGCTTAGCCCATTTAAAATCGCAAGGAAATGGCTCCGGCGCAGATATTGCAGCATGCGTCTTTGGTGGGTGGCTTCTTTATTCCAGATATGATGTTGCATGGCTTACCAGACAGCTAAATCAAAAGGCATATAGCCGACAAGAGGAAGGTATCCTTAAACTGATTACTATGCCATGGCCTAGCTTAAGGATAGAAAGAATACTACCTCCATCAAATGTTAGATTATTCATCGGGTGGACGAAGTATTCAGCCCAAACCGCTCCTATGATAGAACGTATAGAGATTTTTCAAAAGCAGGAACCGATACGATATGGGGAATTCTTAGCCCGCAGCAAAAATGCAGTGAATGATTTTATAAGGTCATGCAAATTAAAGGATGGGGCGGGCATACTGCATTCCATCCATGAGAATCGCAAGGCTTTGCAATACCTTAGCGATATGACCAAAGTACCGGTTGAAACGAAAGAAATGAAAACTTTATGTGACATTGCAGATTGGTATGGACGAGGAAAATCATCCGGTGCCGGTGGGGGAGATTGCGGTATTGCATTTCTTCTTGGAGAGGATAAATTGGATACCTTGAAGTATGAATGGGAGCAGGCAGGGATTATGCCTTTGCATTTATTAGTGGCGGAATCATTGGATGAATGGTATAATGATAAAAATTAAGAATTTTTTAAAATTTTCTTTATAGATTTTTTAGTTTTATCCATCATAATAAATCCATTATAGTTATGCAAGAGGTAATTCCTATGAAAAGATACTATTTATATATCGTATTAACCAGAACGAATACGGCTATTTCAAAGATAATTCATTTTATTAAAAAGGATCAGTATACACACGCTTCTATTTCCTTGGATATAGAACTTAATCAAATGTTTAGCTTCGGCAGAAGATGGACTTATAATCCATTTATCGGGAGATTTCGTAAAGAAAACATTAACGAGGGAGTATTTAAGTTCTGCAATACCTTACCAGGAGCCGTTATTGAGATTGCGGTATCGAAACAGCAATATGAAAAAGCGCAGGAACTCATCGAGCACTTTAACGGGAATCGGCATCGTTACAAATACAATTATCGAGGACTTATTGATTGTATTATGAATAGGGCGTATTACAGTAACGATCGCTTTCTATGTTCGGAATTTGTGTATTACATATTAAAGGAATGTGGTATCACGGATTTCAACATCGCAAGAAACTTGGTAAGGCCGCAGAGTCTGTATTCTATTGATGGCAAGATAATT
>Ga0207747_1000350_pt1 | contig 56160 bp, 57 predicted proteins | sample HigsolmetaGSP11D_FD_184839 | JGI IMG/M metagenome (GOLD analysis project Ga0207747, IMG submission 184839) | High solid enriched microbial communities from the Joint BioEnergy Institute, USA - SP1-1-D (SPAdes) | ecosystem: Engineered > Bioreactor > SSF (Solid state fermentation) > Aerobic >...
GTTGACGTGCGATTCCTTCTACTGTACGAGATACGATTAAACCGTTACCAATACCTGCACCTAGTGCTGCTAAACCGATTGCAATTGCTGCTGCTAAAAGACCCATTTTATATTTCCTCCTTGGAATAATTTTTTATTTTTTTCATAAAAATACTCATAATGTGTATAACACTATGAATTTATAAATTAATGGTCTTTGCTCACTTTGTGTGATAAATAAACCATTGTTAACATTGTAAATACAAAGGCTTGGATAAAGCCGATAAAGATTGAGAATCCTAGCCATGCCATTGTTGGGATAATGGCACCAATAAAGCCTAAGATTGATGAACTAGCTAGTCCAGCAAGCAAGCCTAAAAGAATTTCACCTGCATAGATGTTACCATAGAGACGCAAACCGAGAGTTAATGTGTTTGCGAATTCTTCTATGATTTTTAATGGTAATAAGAATAATTTTGGTTGGACAAATGTTTTGAAATAATGTCCTGTACCATGTAATTTAATACCATAGAATGTTGCAAGCACTGTTACCATTGAAGCTAGTGTTAGTGTCACAACAGGATCTGCTGTTGGTGATTTCCACCATAAATTTCCATGAATTACAATGCCAGAGAATGGTAAACCTAGCATGTTCGCAACGGCGATAAACATAATGAGCGTAATACCTAATACGTGGAAACGCCCACCAGTTTTCCAGTCCATATTGCTTTTGATAATGTTTTTTACAAAGTCCATTACCCATTCCATGAAGTTTTGCATACCTGTTGGTTTTAGCTGTAGATTTCTTGTAGAGATGAACGCGATGATAAATACAATTGTCGCAGTAACTAATAAAGTTAAAACTGTGGCTAAATTAAATGTGATTGGAATATCTCCCAAATGCAGAGTAACTTCCGGTGCTCCGTGTTCCATTTTTTGCACTCACCTCACTTTCAAATGGACCTAATTCCTAGTTTTCATTAAACTATATAAGGCCTCAATAAAGAGGAAGATATAAGGTATCATTAACCCAATAACTGAGCTAACAACATTGAAATAGTTGGGTAACGAGATAGGTATTGCGACTGCTGCGACTGCAGATGCAAAGCGCAAACCTGAACCAAGGGAGACTGAACGCTTTCCTTCACGATAGGAACGGTCAAACTTGTCCATTCGTCGAACAAGAATCCAAAAGTTGTAAGTACCAAAAATCGCACCGATCCCTATCCCAGAAAAAATCGTTGGATATGGTGTAAAGAACCATCCCAATACACATAGGGCAAGCAAAAAAAATAAAGCTTTTTTCTGCTTATCAAAAATTCGGTGCAAATCCAACATTGGTATAATCTCCTGAATCCATTATTTGCCGTACCACGGAAACATGGTGTAAAATGGAAATACTGCTTTTTGTTTTCGCATGAGGGCAAAAATTTTTTACTGTTAAATATTTTTTGTATTCAGACTCTTCCACGTTCCCAAAATTGCATTCTACGTTCCCACCGTATTGGTAGTAGAAACTTGATATTACAAGGGTTTGAGTATCATTTTCTGAACGAAACCCTTTAATATTCATACACTTTGTAAGCATACAATAGGGAATTTTTGATGTCAATGCGTTTTAGTGAAAAACTTCACACCGAAATTATTTTGTCAAAATATTGACAAATTTATTACAGGAAATTGGTTTTACCAAGCTGTGATATTTGTTACAATAAACTGTTTACATTTTTATATTTCTATAATTTTATGAACGTTTCTTTTCGTAGAAATAAGTAAGTAATGCATCTACTATCCGTCTTGACGCAAAACCATCTCCATATGGATTGGACGCTTTTGCCATTTGATTGTAAGCTTCTTCATCCTCCAATAATTCCTTCGCCAAACGATAAATGTTTTCTTCGTTTGTTCCCGCAAGTTTCAAAGTACCTGCTGCAATTCCTTCAGGACGCTCTGTTGTATCCCTTAGTACAAGCACTGGTTTTCCTAAAGACGGCGCTTCTTCCTGTACGCCTCCTGAATCCGTCAAAATCATGTAAGATCGGGCAGCAAAATTATGGAAATCAAATACTTCAAGAGGTTCAATCAAATGAATTCTCGGATCATTTCCTAAAATTTCATTAGCCACTTCTCTTACAGCTGGATTTAAATGCACTGGATAAACCACTTGTACATCATCATGTTCTTGAAGTAGACGTTTGATGGCACGGAACATATGACGCATTGGTTCACCCAAGTTTTCACGGCGATGGGCTGTTAAAAGAATCATGCGGTCGCTTCCAATTTTCTCTAAAATCGGGTGAGAATACTGTTCTTTCACCGTTGTTTTTAATGCATCAATGGCTGTATTGCCTGTCACAAAAATCGTATCCGGATTTTTATTTTCTTTCAGTAAGTTTTCACGGGATTGTTCCGTTGGCGCAAAGTGAAGGTCCGCCATCACCCCTGTCAACTGGCGATTCATTTCTTCCGGATATGGAGAGTATTTGTTGTGCGTTCTTAAACCTGCTTCGACGTGTCCGATAGCAATTTGATTGTAGAACGCGGCAAGGCTTCCTACAAATGTCGTTGTTGTATCGCCATGCACCAATACGATGTCTGGCTTTGCTTCCTTCATGACTTTGTCCAACCCTTGAAGAGCATTAACCGTTACATCGATTAATGTTTGACGGTCTTTCATAATATTCAAATCATAATCAGGCGTGATATTGAATGTTTCAAGCACTTGGTCAAGCATTTGGCGATGCTGTGCTGTAACTGTGACGATGGATTCGATTTCGTCTGGATGTTTTTTGAGTTCCAACACAACCGGCGCCATTTTAATTGCTTCAGGTCTTGTACCGAATATTGTCATCACTTTGATTTTTTGCAATGGATGATTCTCCCTTCTTGTATGGGCAATGATCAGTGCTGTAGACGTTTGAACAGTGGAAAACGTCCTTCAAAATGAAGGACGCTTTTTCCCTAAATATTATTTCGTGCCAAATAGGCGGTCGCCTGCATCCCCTAAACCAGGAACGATGTAGCCATGTTCATTTAATTTTTCATCAAGGGCTGCAATGAAGATGTCTACATCTGGATGTGCTTTTTGCAATGCTTCAACGCCTTCTGGAGCTGCAATCAAGCACATGAATTTAATATTCGTTGCTCCTCGTTTTTTCAATGCATTGATGGCTTCTACTGCGGAACCGCCTGTTGCAAGCATTGGATCGACTACGATAAAATCGCGTTCATGCACATCTTGAGGAAGTTTCACATAGTATTCCACCGGTTTTAATGTTTCCGGATCGCGGTATAAACCAATATGTCCTACTTTCGCAGCAGGAATTAGTTTTAATACGCCGTCAACCATTCCGATTCCCGCACGTAAAATTGGTACAAGAGCAATTTTTTTCCCTGCAAGCACTCTTGTTTTAGCTTTGGTAATTGGCGTTTCAATTTCAATTTCTTCCGTAGGCAAATCGCGCGTAATTTCAAAGGCCATTAGTGTAGCCACTTCATCAACAAGTTCACGAAATTCTTTTGTTCCTGTGTTTTTATCGCGAATATACGTCAACTTATGTTGGATTAATGGATGGTCAAATACATATACTCTACTCATGTAGTTCGCTCCTAACTTCGATATTAAAATTTTGATGTCTATTCGGACTCATAGTGGGATTATTGTTCCACATTATCCAAACTAGTATAACAAAAAACCATGCTTTAGAAAACAAATAAACGAAGCATTTACATAGTTGTCATTTTCTTTTTATCGAAAGTTGGAGCAGGAAGGTTTTTACGTGAATTTTGCGTATTTTTTTATGAATTATTTAAATTTTTAATTAATTTTGTTTTTCCTCTATGTCGTACTGATCCTTTGCAATTACACTACGATCCTTATTTATAGTATAGGCTGCTAACCCCAAATAAAAACCCCGCTCAAAATACTTGAGCGAGGTAATTTCATTATTTTCCTACTACTAAATCTTCATAAATCGGATATTTGTCAGTCAATGCTTTGACGCGAGCAAGAGCTTCTTCTTTGACTGCTTGATCTTCTGGATTTTTCAATACTTTTGCAATGATTAAGCCCACTTCTTTCGCATCTACTTCTTTAAAGCCGCGAGTTGTAATGGCTGGTGTACCAATGCGGATGCCGGAAGTGACAAATGGTTTTTCTTCATCGAATGGGATGGAGTTTTTGTTTACTGTGATTTTCACTTCATCTAATAATTTTTCTGCTACTTTACCAGTAAGGCCGACAGATTTTACGTTTACAAGCAATAAGTGGTTGTCTGTTCCGCCAGATACGATTTGAAGGCCTTCAGAAATTAATGTTTCCGCTAGTACTTGAGCGTTTTTCTTAATTTGTTTTGCGTATTCTTTGAATTCTGGTTTCAACGCTTCGCCGAATGCCACTGCTTTTGCAGCAATAACGTGCATTAATGGACCGCCTTGGATGCCAGGGAATACGGATTTATCAATTTTTTTCGCCAATTCTTCGTCGTTTGTAAGCACTAAACCGCCGCGAGGACCGCGCAATGTTTTGTGCGTTGTAGTTGTTGTGAAATGCGCATATGGCACTGGAGATGGATGTTCGCCTGCAGCCACAAGACCTGCGATATGCGCCATATCCACCATGAAGTAAGCGCCCACTTCATCAGCGATTTCGCGGAATTTTTTGAAATCAATCACTCTAGGATAACTAGAAGCGCCTGCCACGATTAGTTTTGGTTTATATTCCAATGCTTTTGCACGAACATCATCATAATCAATGACATTTGTATCTTTTGTTACGCCATATTCAACGAAATTGTATTGAATTCCTGAGAAGTTAACTGGCGAACCATGAGTTAAGTGACCACCATGGGATAAATTCATACCTAATACAGTGTCCCCTGGTTGTAATACAGAGAAGTAAACCGCCATGTTTGCTTGAGCGCCAGAGTGCGGTTGAACATTTGCAAATTTTGCACCAAAGAGTTCTTTTGCCCGTTCGCGAGCGATTTCTTCTACTACATCGACGTGTTCGCAGCCGCCATAGTAGCGTTTTCCTGGGTAACCTTCTGCATATTTATTTGTTAGTACAGAGCCTTGTGCTTCCATTACTGCTTCCGTCACGATATTTTCGGATGCAATCAATTCAATGTTTTCTTGTTGACGTTTCTTTTCATTTAAAATTGCTTCAAGCACAGCCTTGTCTTGAGCTGCAAGTTTTTCGTAAGCCATCAAAGTTCCTCCTACTAATTTTAATATTTTCAAGTAAGGGTAGGTTCCCTTAGAATCCGCATAAACTTCTGCTAGTTAACGTATATATTTAATGGCAAGTTGTTCCTTCTTCGAGTTCATAAACAGCGCGGCTGCCTCCAATAAGTTTTGGTCGGGTTTTGGCCGCTGACACAATTGCTTCGCCAATTTGGCGGACAGATGTACGAACAGGAACAGCTACCTCTTTTAAATGCATGCCAATTAGCGTTTGTCCAATATCGATTCCCGCATGAGCCCGAATATTTTCAACCACCACGGGTTTTTTCAATTTTCGATAAGCATAAGCAGACATAGAACCGCCTGCTTTTTGAACAGGAATCACTGAAACCGGCTCAAGACCATATTTCTCGGCGGCTTCCTGTTCCAAAGTCAATGCGCGGTTGATATGCTCACAGCCTTGAAAAACAAGATACACTCCATGTCTTTTTGCGAAGGCGTCCAATTCTTCATATAACACTTCCGCAATTTCCATTGAACCAGCTGTTCCAATTTTTGACCCTTTAATTTCCGAAGTTGAACAGCCGACGACAAAAAGTTGCCCCGGCAAGAGCTCCACTTGTTCTTCAAATTCCGAAAGCAACTGCGACAATTGGTTTTGAATGTTTTCAAGAGTCATAAAAAGACTCACCCTTCAAGTTCCGCAATTTTTTTCACACGGCGTTCGTGGCGGCCGCCTTCAAAATCTGTGTTCAACCATGTTTTCACGATTTCCCGTGCAAGGCCTGGGCCAATGACTCTCTCACCCATTGCCAAAACGTTGGAATCGTTATGACATCTCGTTGCTTTTGCACTATACACATCGTGAACCAACGCACAGCGAATACCTTTTACTTTATTCGCTGCAATGGACATACCAATGCCTGTTCCGCAAATTAAAATGCCGCGGTCAAATTTTCCGCTTGCTACCCCTTCTGCCACCGGAAGCGCATAGTCCGGATAGTCAACGGAATCGTCTGTTTTCGGACCAAAATCTTCATATTCAATATTCAATTCATCTAACAAAGCCATGATTTCTTTTCGCAAATTGTTGCCGCCATGGTCTGATGAAATGGCTACTTTCACTTGTTTACCTCCTCAAAGCATCTTATATAACAACAGTGTACCACTAATTATAAAAGATGAACACGGATTTTCCTATATTTTTAAACCGACTTTTTATCAAAATACGAATATTTTTTCTAAATTTAATGAAAAACGTTCATATTTTACAGAAAGGATAAATATTTTTTTCATTTTCTAACATCATTATTCGGAATTTTTTCTTTCTTCTCCATTTCCCTTTCCTCAATAGGCGTCAAAGCTGACATTTTCTGTCTTGCGTTTATTTTTTATCTAATCAGCAGTTTTCTCGGCATCCCCACTGCATGCACAGAGCCCCAACACGAGACCGACAGTTAGAATAGATGCCATAACCCCTTTGAATTTTCTCATTTCTCCATCCCCCTTAGAAATGACAAATGACAATCATTAGTTGGAACGATCAAACTGTTGAATGAATTTGTATAGCTGTTCAGATTGTTGTTTTAATTCTTCTGATAGTCTTTCAATTTTCTCTAAACTTACGGCTTGTTCATCTGTAGAACCTTTTACTTCTGTTGCACCAGCAGATGTTTCTTCCGCAATTGCTGCTACTTCTTGAGATTGATGAGCAGTCGTTTCAATATTAACCATTTGTTTTTCTATCAATTGAGAAATTTGAATGACTGTATCTGCCATGCCGCGGACTTTGTTTGACATTTCTTCCACAATGGCCGTAGCTTCTGTAATTTTAGTCGATTCATTTTTCGCAAAGTCTACTTGTTCTTTCATTTGATTTACAACGACATTTACGTTTTCCTGCATTGTTTTGATTAATTCCGTAATGCCTTGTACAGCCTTTGCACTTTCATCGGCAAGATTGCGTACTTCTTCAGCAACCACTGCAAATCCTTTTCCGTGTTCTCCTGCTCTTGCTGCTTCAATGGAAGCATTGAGGGCAAGCAAGTTTGTTTGGGCAGCAATGTCACCAACAAGGCTGATGATATTTCCGATTTGCTCCGCATTTTTTTCTAATTGATGAATGCTATCCAGCGCTCTTTCATTTCCGTATGTAATTTGTTGAATACTATTAATCAAGTTATTGAAAGCACTGGAGGTTACTTTTAAGTTTTCAAGCATTTGCAAGGATTCTTCTCTTGAATTCAACGCTTTTTTATTTACTTCAGCTGCCAATTGACGCACATCTTCAATAGCTTCCACTGTTTCTTGTACTGCCATGGCAGAAGCTTCCGCCCCAGATGAAATTTGACCCACCGTTTGGGCAATTGTCTCTGCTTTTCTCGTTGCTCTCGACGTTTGCTCAGATAATTCAATAATTGTTTGATTTGTTTTTTGGAAGTTGACATCGATACTTTCAACCATTTGACGCAAGTTTTGAAGCATCAGTTGAAAGGCCTCTGCCACTGAACGGATTTCATCATGGGTTTTCGGCATTTCCACATCTTTTCCAATCTTTCCTTCTGCCACCCTTGTTGCTGTTCTTTCCAATTTTTCAAGTGGATTTGTAAGCACAACGCTGAAGATGGCAGCTAAAATGCCAGACCATGTAATGCCTAACAAGTATGTAATAATTTCAAAGAGCAGTTCATTCGGAATAAATTTCGAGAAAAAGTATGGGTGCAGAAACCGAATGAAAAAGAAACTTGTAGAGTAGGTAATTACCGCCAATATACTAACGAATAGTACAAGTTTCTTGCGGATGCTAAATGTTTTCTTCATTTATTTGATCACCTCCAGTGATTTTCTTAACTAATTCATCGATTAATCTATTTAATTCTTCATAGGTATTTTTATATGTGTTCAAATCGCCTCCATAAGGGTCAGATACATCTAATGAACTATATGGTGTAACATATTCTTTAAGCGTATATGTTTTTCCTTTCGCTTTTTCATATAATTGTAAAATCATATCTCGATGGGCGCTTGTCATAGTTAAAATTAAGTCCGCCCATTCAATATCCGATTCATTCACTTGTCTTGTGGTATGTTGAAAATCAATATTTTCTTGCTCTAAGACAGTTTTTGAATGTTCCGACATTTTCCCTCCCTCTAATGCGAAAATGCCCGCTGATTTTACTTCGATGCCTTTTATATTCTTGTGTTTCAAAATTGCTTCTGCCATTGGACTTCTACATGTGTTTCCAGTACAAACAAAATAAATATTCATGATACCCTCTCACTCTTTCTTATTACTGTTCCCATAATGTATACATACTTATTGTAATTAAAGATATGCCCGCAATCCATTTTAATGGCGTGCTTTTTATCGAAATGCCCGATTTCGCCAAATACAATGCTGTATATGATAGGATAAAAGCCCATATTCCTGCACTTGCAATAAAATAATATTTTTGTAAATTAAGCATACCAAAAGAAATACTTACTGAAAAGGTGTCTAAACTCGAAGTAATGGCTAATAATCCAATCGGAATGGAAAAATAGGGATTTTTTGAAGATACAATAAATTGCAATCCAATAAAAAATAAAAGGCAGCTGGATACAATATTCGACCATTGCGCTAAAAGATGCAGCATCCAATTGCCTACTGAAAATCCGATAATGGGAAAAATCATATGGAGAATGGCTGTCCACATGGAAAGAAAAAAGCGGCTTGTTACATTCGGAATCAACAAATAAAGTGCTGCCACATCCAATGACACGATGAGTCCGGAAATGAGTTCTTGCAATTATCGTCCTCTTTTCATTTTAAGGTACTAAGCACTTTATTTTATGATTTTGAAGAACGGAATATTATGAGCAAAAGCGCCAAGCACTATTCTGTACCTGGCACTTCTATAAATTTCCCTCCTGCCGCTTTAAAAAGCCGATTCATTATTGCTGCGCCAACGCCTTCTGTAGAAGTGGTTGTGGCTAAAATAATGGTAGCATCGGTTTTGTCGCATGAGCGGAGTGAATCATATAGTTTGGCAGCCATTTGCTTTTGATCTTCTTCTTCGCCAAAGGGGAAAAAATAATCTGCGGATGTTGCGGAATAATTGGAAGGAGCAAGCAGTGCAACCCGATGGCCTTCTTTTTTCAACTTGGCAATTGTCTGTTCAATTTTCTCATGATTTTTTTCAATTAAATACACCGGCGCTTCTGGAGCATAATGGGTGTATTTCATGCCCGGAGCTTTCGGAGTGGATTCCAGCTCTTGTTCTCTCGGCGTCGGTTCCAATACTTCGCCAATTTCCGCTTCCAACATTTCTTTTGTAATGCCGCCCGGACGCAAAATCACCGGAGGATTTACCGTCACATCCAAAACTGTTGATTCAATGCCAATCCCTGTTGTTCCGCCGTCCAATATTAAAGGAATGCGACCTTTTAAATCTTCATACACATGGACTGCTTTTGTGGGGCTTGGCTTTCCGCTTCGATTGGCGCTGGGAGCTGCAAGCGGTTTTTTCAATGCTCTTAAAAGCTCAAGCGCCACTTCATGATTGGGCATACGAATCCCTACTGTTGATAATCCTGCTGTAACGCTTGTTGCAAGCACTCCAGGTTTCACTTTCATAATGAGCGTTAAAGGACCTGGCCAAAAGCGTTTCATCAATTTTTTCGCATTTTCCGGAATTTCTTCCACATAATGTGGAATTTCTTCCATCGTTCCAATATGTACAATGAGAGGATTATCGGAAGGACGTCCTTTTGCTTTATATATTTTCTTTACTGCTTCTTCGTTTGTTGCTACTGCTCCTAATCCGTACACCGTTTCAGTTGGAAAAGCAACGACTTCCCCTTGATTTAAAATATCCACAGCTTGTGCATATATTTTTTCTTTATCCACTTTTTTATCCACAGTAATTAGGACTGTTTCCATGTATGTCATCTCCTGAAAAAACTGAATTTCTGAAATATTATCCACATTTTGTGGATAATTTTGTGTACAATGTGTATAACTTTTCTGAAAATAGTGGAAAACTTGTCGAATTTGCTCGAATGGGTACCCATTGGATTGTTTATCATTGTTAATTAGTGGATAACTTTTAACTAAACCATTTTTTTAACCATTCCCACACGATAAACCGCACTTCTTTTTTCTCTTCTTTTTCCTCTTTATTTTTGTCACTCGGACGTTCGCATAAATTGGAAAAGATGCTGCACCAGAAGTTATCCCCACGCCCTGCACCAATTGTCAATACTAACGAATGATAATATGCTTGTGGATAAAAGGCATGTCCATCCCATTTTGGCGGCATTAAATGTTCGCCGATATTGATTTTCACATCTTTATCTGAATAGTGCTGTCCAATATAAGTAGCCAATTTGGCAAAGGCTTCATCATTGTCTTCTTGATGGATTTCATTATACTGAATTTCTGAGAAAATCGGTTCAAGGCTTGCCACCATTTCATTTTTGAACTCTTGATCAGCCGTTGTGTTGCTGTTTGCAATGACGCGGATTTTTAAAGAATCATCTACCATCTTTTCTCGAGCTTCATAGATTTGATCAACGAAATCCGGAACCATTAGTAGAAAACAATATACTGCAAGTGCAGATGAAATCAATTTCAGAATGCTGATGATTGGATGAATTCGGTCTTTTTCGTTTCTAATAATCTCGTAATCATTTAACATTGTATTTCCCTCCCTGTCATCATCATGGACAGGGAGAAAAAATTTTATACATCGATTATACAAAAAACAAATCTATTTTTTTGATTAATATCTTTCACTATTTCTATTTGCGCCTGTGGAAAGCTTGATTTGAATAGTTCTGCCACCGCTTCCCCTTGATTGTAGCCAATTTCTACACCAATTAGCGCAGGTTGATTTAATAGGGGTGGCAAAGTTTGAGCCAATCGTTTATAACATTGCAAACCGTCATCTTCTGCAAATAGGGCCAGATGGGGTTCATGTTCCAACACGACATCAGACATTTCTTTTGCCTCATGATGGGCGATATAGGGCGGATTGGATAAAATGACATCCCATTTTTCATTGGCAATGGGCTCTGTTAAATCGCCGAGACGAAAATCAATGTCTGCATGCAAACGTTCTGCATTTCGTTTTGCCATGTTGAGTGCTGCTTCTGAAATATCCGTTGCCACCACTTTGGCATTTGGCCATTCCAGCTTCATTGTAATTGCAATAATGCCGCTGCCTGTACCGATATCGGCAAGTTTTAACTCTTTCTTTTCCCCAAACAATTTCTTCATTCGCGTAATAGCGCCAAGCACTAATTCTTCTGTTTCCGGGCGAGGAATGAGAACCGATTCATCCACCATAAAAGTTCTTCCATAAAATTCTTCCGTCCCTGTAATGTATTGCACAGGTCGACCTTTTGCGTGTTCTTCTACCATTTGTTGAAAGGCAAGCCATTTCTCTTCCGGCATTTCTTCATGGATGCGCATCATCAAGCCGGTATAGTTTGTTTCGTAAAGATGCTGCATTAAGATTCTTGCTGCATTGGCGTCACGACCATGTTCTGTTAAAAAAGAAGAAGCCCAATTGAGGGCCTCCACCACTGTATTATGCTTCTTCATTTAATCTCGCCAATTTGGAAGCTTGATCTTCCATGATGAGTGCGTCGATGATTTCATCAAGCTTTCCTTCCATGATTTGGTCCAATTTTTGAATCGTTAAGCTGATTCGATGGTCAGTGACGCGGTTTTGCGGATAGTTGTAAGTGCGGATGCGCTCAGAACGGTCTCCTGTACCAACAGCGGATTTTCTTGCAGCATCCAATTCTTTTTGCTTTTCACGATTATAGTAGTCCGCCACACGCGCACGAAGGACTCTCAATGCTTTTTCCCGGTTTTTGATTTGGGAACGTTCATCTTGCATGGATACGACAATCCCCGTTGGAATGTGGGTCATGCGGACAGCTGACATCGTTGTATTGACGTGTTGTCCACCGGCACCGGAAGCAGCAAATGTATCAACACGGATATCTTTTTCATTGATTTCAATTTCCACATCTTCCACTTCCGGAAGAACCGCCACTGTCGCTGTAGATGTGTGGATGCGCCCTTGGGATTCAGTTTGCGGTACCCGTTGCACGCGGTGAGCCCCGTTTTCGAATTTGAATTTAGAATAGGCGCCATTTCCGTTAATCATGAAAATAATTTCTTTATATCCGCCGCTAGAGCTTGGAGAAGCTTCCAATACTTCCACTTTCCATCCTTGCGATTCGGCATAGCGGGTATACATACGGAATAAGTCACCTGCAAAGATATTGGCTTCATCCCCACCTGCTGCTCCGCGAATTTCCATGATGACGTTTTTGTCGTCGTTCGGGTCTTTTGGAAGAAGAAGAATTTTTAATCGTTGTTCCAGTTCTTGAATTTTATTTTTTAATGTGTTGAACTCTTCTTTCACGAGCTCATGCATTTCTGGATCCAATTTTTCCTCTAGCATTTGTTTCGCATCTTCAAATTCTTCTTTTGTTTTTTTATATTCCCGATATACTTCTACCGTTTCTTGAATATCCGCCTGCTCTTTTGAATATTGGCGGAGTTTCTTCGCATCATTGACAATTTCAGGATCGCTCAGCAATTCATTTAAACGTTCGTAGCGATCTTCTACTGCTTGGAGTTTATCAAACATGACGTTCACCTCGTTTGTAGTTCGATTTATATGTGAAAGGTCTAAGCTTCGAATTTCTTTGACTTTATTAGTATAAAAAAAATAAAAAGGTTGTGCTACTGGTTGATTTAGTTTGAGCTTGGGATAAAATTTCCCTTGAATTAGCGCGGATGGTTCTTGATTTAGAGTGGATGCTGCTTTATTTTGTGCGTTTGCTTCTCTCTTTGGTATGGTGCTTCCATGTTTAGTGCGTTTGCTTCTTCCTTTGGGGCGGATACTGCCACGTTTGGTGCGTTTACCTTCTCCTTTGGTGCGGATACTGCTCCCTTTAGTGCGTTTGCTACCTCATTTCGAGCGTTTGACTACCCATTTCGGGCGTTTACCTTCTCATTTCGGGCGTTTGACTACTCATTTTGTGCGGATACTACCTCATTTCGGGCGTTTGACTACTCATTTTGTGCGGATACTACCTCATTTCGGGCGTTTACCTTCTCATTTCGGGCGTTTACCTTCTCATTTCGTGCGGATACTGCCTCATTTTGTGCGGATACTTCCTCAATTCGTGCGTTTACCTCCCCATTTGATGCAGATACTTCTCTCTTTAGTGCATTTACTTCCCATTTAGTATAGCTACTCCCCTATCTAGTACCCTCACAACGGAGGATTGGCGTGGCATTTGCGGCAAACGGGATAATATGTATCGTTTCCGCCGATTTGAATTTGTTCACCGGTGTAAACAGGTTTTCCATTTTCATCAATTCGCAAATTCATCGTTGCTTTTTTATGACAGAACCAGCAAATTGTTTTCATTTCTTCAATTTTATCCGAATAAAGAAGCATATATTTGCTTCCTTCAAACAGCTCGTTTCGAAAATCATTTTTCAAACCAAACCCCATCACTGGGATGTCTAACACGTCCACAATTTGCGTTAATTGCAGCACGTGATGTTTTTTTAAAAATTGCACTTCATCCACTAGTACACAATACAATTGTTCAGGATAATTTTTTACTATCTCAAAAATGTTCGTATCCTCATAAATAGGAATGGCTTTGCGTCGCATCCCGATGCGGCTTGAAACATATCCAACCTCATCCCGATCATCAATGCCAGAAGTAAACATTAAAACCGGTTTATTTTGCTCTTCATAATTATGTGCAACTTTCAAAATTTCAATGGATTTTCCACTATTCATTGCTCCATATTTAAAAAATAATTGAGCCATTGTTCTCCCTCATTTTTTGCCATGAATGTACGGTTCTTTTCCTTAAAAAAATGCCTGCCAGATTGTTGGCAGGCATTTCATACTTCTTATTTGAGACCGTATTTTTTGTTGAAACGATCCACACGACCAGCTGCAGTCGCGAATTTTTGACGTCCAGTGTAGAATGGGTGACATTCGTTGCAAACCTCAACGCGAATGTCTTTTTTCACTGAACCAGTTTGGAATGTGTTACCGCAAGAGCATGTAACTGTTGCAGTGTGGTATTCTGGATGAATTCCTTGTTTCATATTCGTTTACCTCCCGCCCTGAACCATTATTCTGGAACAGAGTTATTTAATCGTACTGTGCCTTACATAACCCGAATATGCCAGTTACATATGCACACGTAACATACTGTACCATAATAACATACAATTTTCAAACATTCAAGCTAAAGTATAATGCAAATCAAATCATTGAACCATTAAAGCAATCCTTTGCCTTTTACTTTTTTCATTTCTTCATTTAAGATTTCGAAAAATTCTTCGTTGGATTCTGTTGAGCGAAGTTTTTTCAAGAAACGTTCTGTAAAATCTGGAGCATCTGTGAAGGTTTTCCGAATTGCCCAAAGTTTTTCTAATTGATCTTGCGGAATTAACAATTCTTCTTTCCGTGTACCAGAACGGCGAATATCCAATGCTGGGAAAATTCGGCGTTCTGCCAAGTTGCGGTCCAAATGCAATTCCATATTCCCCGTCCCTTTGAACTCTTCATAAATGACCTCATCCATTCGGGAACCTGTATCAATCAGCGCTGTCGCTAAAATCGTCAAGCTGCCACCTTCTTCAATGTTGCGGGCAGAACCAAAGAATCGTTTTGGACGATGGAATGCTGCCGGGTCAATCCCGCCGGACAATGTTCTTCCGCTTGGTGGAATGACTAAGTTATAAGCTCTTGCCAATCTCGTAATGGAGTCCATTAAGATAATGACATCGCGTTTATGTTCCACAAGACGTCGGGCGCGTTCCAATACCAACTCCGCCACTTTCACGTGATTTTCAGGCACTTCATCAAACGTAGAACTTACTACATCGGCTTTCACGGAACGTTCAATATCCGTTACTTCTTCTGGACGTTCATCAATTAATAATACTATAAGTTCTGCTTGCGGGTAGTTCGTTGTAATAGCATTGGCAATTTCTTTTAATAGCGTTGTTTTACCTGCTTTTGGTGGCGCTACAATTAACCCACGTTGTCCAAATCCAATCGGCGCCACTAAGTCTATAATTCTTGTGGATAATTTATCAGGTGTTGTTTCCAGTTTGATTTGTCGATTAGGATAGAGTGGAGTTAAAGCTGGGAAGTGAACGCGTTCTTTCGCAATTTCCGGATCTTCTCCGTTTACTGCGTCTACTTGAAGCAATCCATAATACCGTTCATTTTCTTTTGGTGGGCGTACTTTACCAGAAACTTTATCGCCATTTCGAAGGTCAAAACGTCGAATTTGCGAAGCTGAAATATAAATGTCTTCTTTGGAAGGCGAATAGTTAATCGGTCGAAGGAATCCGAATCCTTCCGAATTGACGATTTCGAGTATCCCTTCCATAAAGAAATAGCCTTCTAATTCTGAACGTGATTTCAATATAGCAAAGATTAATTCTTTTTTTGTTAATTTGCTATAGTAGGAAATTTTATATTCTCTTGCAAGATTATATAATTCCTTCAACGTCATGTTTTCTAATTGAGCAATCGTGAGAGACATAGCATTACTCCAGTCTTTTTATTTTTTTATTTTCTCAAGTTGTTGGAAAATCATTGGTGGAATGAAGAAGGATGAAGAAGATGCCTGATATATATTTAATATACTATCAGACATCTCCCATTGAGTAGCAATTATTTTACGTAATTTGGTTTTTTCACCATGTTGTGGCGGCCTTCGATAAAGCGGACTGTGCCTGTTTTGGCACGCATGACAAGCGAGTTGGTTAAGCAGTATTCTCCTTTATATTGAACGCCTTTTAATAATTCACTATCGGTTACAGCTGTTGCAGCGAAAATGGCATCGTCGCCTTTTACAAGGTCATCTAAATACAATACTTTTGAAACATCGAGACCCATGCTGATGCAGCGTTGCAATTCCTCATCGTTTTGCGGAACAAGTCTTCCTTGGAAGTCTCCACCTAAACATTTCAATGCTGCTGCGGCAATAACCCCTTCTGGAGCGCCTCCAGTACCAAACATGATATCGATACCTGTTTCATCAAAGGCAGTGCTGATTGCTGCACTAACGTCCCCATCTTGAATGAATTTGATGCGCGCTCCTGCCGCACGAATTTCATCCACAATATGTTGATGGCGTGGCCGGTCAAGGATGATGGCCACAACGTCCGAAATGGATTTATTTTTTGCTTCCGCCACCGCTTTCAAATTTTCAGTGACGGAGGCGTTGATATCAATTTTTCCTTTGCTTTCAGGACCTACTGCAATTTTTTCCATATACATATCCGGCGCATGCAATAAATTGCCACGGTCTGCAATGGCTACAACCGTAATGGCTCCATTGCCGCCTTTTGCCACAATATTTGTACCTTCCAATGGGTCTACAGCGATATCTACTTCAGGACCTCCATTGCGAAGGCCGAGTTCTTCGCCAATATATAACATTGGTGCCTCATCCATTTCTCCTTCGCCAATAACTACTCTTCCGTGCATTGGGATTGTATCAAATAAAGCTCTCATCGCTGAAGTAGCCGCTTCGTCCGCTTCGTTTTTTAAACCGCGGCCCATCCATTTGGCTGATGCGATTGCTGCTGCTTCCGTAACACGTACTATTTCCATTGTTAAACTACGTTCCATTTTATTTAGTCCTCCTAATACAATTACCGAAACTTCTATTTCCTAATGTTATTTTATCATATATTGAGCTATTACTCAGCCCTTTCCACCGTGCTGACTGTAATCGATTCTTTCCGAATATTGGCTCCGAGACTTTGCAATTTTTCTACAAAGTGGCTGTAGCCTCTTTCTATATGATAGATATCGTGGATCTCCGTTTCCCCTTCAGCTAAGAGGCCAGCAAGCACCAATGCAGCGCCTGCCCGAAGATCGGTTGCTGTCACTTTGGAGCCATGCAACTTGGTTGGACCTTGAATAATAGCTGTATTTCCTTCCACTCTTGCATTCGCATTCATGCGCCTTAATTCGTCAATATGCTTGAAGCGAGATGTATAGATGGTTTCCGTAATTTTTGAGGCACCAATAGCTTGTGTCATCAATACGGAGAGGGGTTGTTGAACATCTGTGGGGAATCCTGGATAGACCAGAGTTTTCACGTCAACCGCTTGCAAAATATCCGTTTTTGGGATGAAAATACTTTCTTCTCCTTCTTCCACTTTAACGCCCATTTCACGCAATTTTGCAGTTACTGCTTCTAAATGGAGAGGAATAATGTTATCTACGGTAACGCCATCTCCTAATGCAGCTGCATAAATCATAAACGTTGCTGCTTCAATTCGATCTGGGATAATGACATGCTTTGTACCGTGAAGTTCCTCAACACCTTCAATCCGAATAACACTTGTTCCAGCCCCTTTAATGTTCGCCCCCATATTTGTGAGAAGTGTGGCAACGTCAATAATTTCCGGCTCTTTCGCCGCATTCTCGATGATTGTTTTCCCTTTTGCGCGGACAGCCGCAAGCATGATATTGATGGTTGCACCTACACTCGCAACGTCCAAGTAAATTTTTGCGCCGGTCAACTCTTCTGCTCGTAAATAAATAGCACCGTGTTCATTGGTTACTTTTGCCCCTAACGCTTCAAATCCTTTAATATGCTGATCGATTGGGCGCGGACCTAAGAAGCATCCCCCTGGTAGCCCAATGACCGCCTTTTTAAACCGGCCAAGCATTGCGCCCATGAGGTAATAGGAGGCACGAAGTTTTTTTACATTGCCATTTGGTAACGGAATCGGCGTCATATTTGTTGGATCAATCGTCATTTTTCCATTTTCGAAAACGACTTCTCCACCGATTTCCTCAAGTAATGCTTTTAATGTAAAAGCATCTGAAATTTCGGGAATGCCGCCGATGGTCACCGGAGAATTTGCTAGGATGGATGCGGGTATTAACGCAACGGCACTATTTTTTGCTCCACTGACTTTGACTGTTCCTTTTAAACGATTTCCGCCAATAATTTTATATACATCCATACGCGTTCTCCCTCATGATTGGAAAGTTTCCTTTATTATGGTCATTTTTCCACTGCAATACGCATTCAAAAAACACATTCATTAACAATAGTTTATTTTTGCCCTGCAAAATTGCTAGTAATTTATCTTATCTTTATTCTTTTCAGTTCTTTTAAGAAACTAAACCCTGTTTGGCTATTTTTATTGGTTTTTGCGTTTTTCCCAATCGGCTAAAAATGTTTCGATTCCTTTATCTGTTAATGGATGATGAAACATTTGTTTTAACACTTTAAATGGCACTGTGGCAATATCTGCGCCAGCTAAAGCAACGTCAACCACGTGCTGCGGATGGCGAATGGACGCCGCAATAATTTCTGTTTCAATTTGATGAAGATCAAAGATTTCGGCAATTTGCGCAATTAAATCAACGCCGTTTTGTCCGATATCATCTAATCGACCAACGAAGGGAGAAACGTACGTTGCGCCGGCACGAGCTGCTAGAAGGGCTTGGTTAGCGCTGAAAATTAATGTGACGTTTGTTTTGATGCCTTTTTCAGAGAAATATTTGCATGCTTTTAATCCTTCTGGCGTCATTGGCAATTTTACTGTAATGTTTGGTGCAATTTGTGCGAGTTCAAGACCTTCGCGAATCATTCCTTCTGCATCAAGGGAAATCACTTCTCCGCTGACAGAACCATCAACCAATTCTGCTATTTCGCGAAGACGGTCATGGAAAGAAATTCCTTCTTCTTTTGCCACTAATGAAGGATTCGTCGTTACGCCTGAAAGAATCCCCCATGAGTGCGCTTCTTTAATTTCATCAAAGTTTGCTGTATCAATAAAAAATTTCATAATGGCCTCCCTATCGTTATGAAAAATGAAGAGAAGGTCGTACATTCGACACTTCTCTTTGTTCATTTATCGAAGTGAACTGTTCGTTATTTAAAGTCTATACTAGACATTTATGGATAAAAAATAAACCATTATTTCGGACTATTTTTCTGCTAAGATTTGCGAATTTCATCCATTATTCGAAGGCTTTGTTGGAGCTTCCAAATTCGCGGATTTTTCCGATCACTGTTTCTTTGATTGCTTCGCGAGCAGGACCTAGGTATTTGCGTGGGTCATAAAGTTTCGGATCTTTTTCAAGAATTTCACGAACCACTTTTGTTGCAGCAATTTGGTTTTCAGTATTTACATTGATTTTGGCTGTTCCTAATGAAATAGCACGTTGAATGTCTTTTGTTGGGATTCCTGTTCCGCCGTGAAGAACAAGTGGAAGGTTTGTTAAGTTAGAGATTTCTTCCATTTCTTTAAAGCCTAGTTTAGGTTCACCTTTGTAAGGACCGTGAACAGAACCTAATGCTGGAGCTAAGCAGTCAATGCCAGTGAGTTCAGCAAGTTGTTTACATTCTTGCGGATCTGCATAAATGATGCCGCTACCTACTACATCGTCTTCTTGTCCGCCTACCGTACCAAGTTCTGCTTCAACAGATACCCCTTTGGCATGCGCATATTCAACTACTTTTTTTGTAATTTCTACGTTTTCTTCGAATGGTTTGTGGGATGCGTCGATCATGACAGAAGTGAAACCAGCGTCAACGGCTTCTTTACATTTTTCGAAGCTGGAACCGTGGTCTAAGTGGATGGCAACAGGAACGGTAATGTTGTAGCTTTCCATTAAACCTTTTACCATGTGGTAAACGGCAACGAAACCGCCCATATATTTACCAGCGCCTTCAGAAACACCAAGGATAACAGGAGATTTTTCTTCTTCAGCCGCTTGCAAAATAGCTTGTGTGAATTCTAAGTTGTTAATATTAAATTGACCAACCGCATATTTTCCTTCTTTCGCTTTAATCAGCATTTCTTTCATCGATACTAATGGCATTATTCAAATCCTCCTCAGGATGGTTAATTTAATAACTTTTTTCCGTAATAATAGTACCAAATTCAAGATTTACTCACAAGTATAGAGGGGAATGTTAAAAATTTGCGGACGACGGGCTTTCTAGAAAACTTGCTTTCGTGAAGAATGCTACTTGCGGAATAGAGAATTTCTAACCCTTTTATGAAAAACTCAAGAACAATAAAATGACCGTTCCAAATAGTACGGAACGGCCTATTAATCAGAAAGAATCTTTCGTCTTTCTAAAAATTCGATAACCGTATTTTTTAACTCAAACACATTAAAAGGTTTTGTAAAATAATAATCCGCATGGTAGCTACTTTCTTGTACGCGCATTTCACCTTCATCATATGCCGTCATCATAAATACCGGCATATCAGGATATAACGCTTTCATCTTGTTTAACACTTCTTTCCCATCCATTCCTGGCAGTTTCATGTCCAGAAGTACGCCATCCATTTTCGTCTCATCTAAGATTTTTAACGCCTCTTTTCCATTGGAAGCTAAATACGTTTTCACTCCCTCCATTGTAAAAATTTCATCGAGCAGCATACGGATCCCTTTTTGATCATCCACAATTAGTATTTTCTTCACAGTCTTTCCCCTCAAATTTAATACATTTTTTTCCTATCCTTCATTTTAATTCCCTTATTCTCATTATAATAAACATATTTTTTACATTGCACGTAAAAAATGGACAATCTTTCTTTTGTTTTGCATTTCACATCCTGATAAAGAAGAATCTATATATTAAGGAGTTTTTATTCTTTCTTCTATTTTTGCAATTCAAAGGGCTGCCATTTATAATTGGTTTGAGGTGGAAATATGTCAAAAATACTCGCAACTCAATTAAACGGGTTATATCAAAAAATTATTCAAAATGAAGAAGATTCCATTGAACAAACGGCAAGGCTCTTGGCTCAAGCCGGTATTGGGGAAGGAAATATTTATTTTGCATGCTTTGATGAATTACAGGCAGTTGAATTTTATGCTTTACATAGTGAAGAACCCTTTGCGAAGCTTTCTAAATGGTCACCGGATGTGGACATTTATGAAGCCGATCGGGTTTTAATCTTCGTAAAAAGCGCCCAAAATCCAGAAGCCCTTCAACTGGCAAAAAAATTATATGATGAATTTATCCCTTTTGCAGTAGTGGCCAGTGAAGTTGCCAGTGACGAAAATGAGTTGAGCAATTTAGCTTATACTTATATTTCCATGCATATTCGAGGAGGGTTGATTCCCCATCCAACGAAACTAGGCGAACGGGTTGTGGTGCCTCATCTACACGCTGCACTATTTATTTATGAAGCCATTAAACTTGTTTATGATGAAATGTTGGAAGATGAATTATAATCTTTGGAAGCACCTAGAGCGAATGAATCAAACTTCGCTCTTTTTTTATCGCTTTCTTCGAATATTTCATCTACATACAAAAAGTCCAGACTGCCTTTCGTGACAGCCCGGACTTTTTTAATTTAGGACATTATTGATTTTTACGGTATTTAAATGCTGTTCCAATAAATTCACGGAATAGTGGCTGTGGACGTTGCGGGCGGGAAACAAATTCTGGATGGAATTGGCATCCGATAAAGAATTTTTTCTCCGGCAATTCGATGATTTCCACTAAGCGGTTATCAGGGCTTGTACCAGAGAATACAAGGCCTTCTGCTTCCATCGCTTCACGGAATTCGTTGTTGAATTCATAGCGATGGCGATGGCGTTCATAAATTAATTCATCTTGATAAGCTTGCTCAGCTCGAGAACCTTCCAATAGTTTGCATGGATATAAACCTAAGCGCAATGTGCCGCCTAAATCCATGTTTTCTTTTTGGTCTGGCAGTAAATCGATGATTGGATATGGTGTGTCTTTATCGATTTCTGTTGTATGGGCACCTTTTAAGCCAAGGACGTCGCGGGCAAATTCGATTGCCATTAATTGCATACCTAAGCAAATGCCAAGGAATGGTATGTCGTTTTCACGGGCATATTTAATGGCTGTAATTTTGCCTTCCGTACCGCGGTTTCCAAATCCGCCAGGCACCAAAATTCCGTCGGCGTCTTTCAATTTTTCATGGACATTTTCCTCTGTAATTTCTTCTGCGTTGATCCAATCAATGCAAATATCAGAGTCATACACATAGCCTGCATGTTTCAATGCTTCAACAACGGAAATATATGCATCTTGCAATTCCACATATTTACCAACAAGGGCAATGCGTGTTTTGTATTTTAAGTTTTTCACTTTATGCACAAGCTCTTGCCAATCAGACATATCCGCTTCAGGAGCCTCAATGCCGAAATGTTCAAGTACGATATCATCAAAATCTTGTGCATGTAGATTTAATGGCACTTCATATAAGTGTTCTACATCGCGGGATTCAATGATGTTGCGAGGAGAAACATCGCAGAACAATGCTAATTTTTCTTTCATGTCATCAGAAACCGGCAATTCGGTACGCACAACAATAATATTTGGCTGAATACCTAATGAACGCAATTCTTTAACGGAATGTTGCGTCGGCTTTGTTTTTAATTCGCCTGATGCCCGGATATAAGGAATCAACGTACAATGGATATACATGACATTATTTGGACCTAAATCGGATTTCATTTGGCGAATCGCTTCTAAAAATGGAAGCCCTTCAATATCCCCTACAGTTCCGCCCACTTCTGTAATGACGATGTCGGCATTTGTTTCTCTTCCAGCGCGTTGAATGCGTTCTTTAATTTCATTTGTCACATGCGGAATAACTTGCACAGTTTTTCCGTTGTAGTCGCCGCGTCGTTCTTTTGCAAGAACCGTTTGATAAATTTTTCCGGACGTTACAGTTGAATGTTTCCCTAAATTAATATCGATGAATCGTTCATAGTGGCCTAAGTCTAAGTCTGCTTCAGCGCCGTCATCTGTTACGAATACTTCCCCATGTTGGTAAGGGCTCATTGTACCAGGGTCTATATTCAAATATGGGTCAAATTTTTGAATCGTTACTTGCAAGCCACGATTTTTTAATAACCGGCCAAGCGATGCTGCTACAATACCTTTTCCTAAGGAAGACACTACTCCACCCGTTACAAAAATATACTTTGTCATTTGTAAGATTCCTCCTCAAACTATTTCCACATTTTATCAAATGAAGAAGCTTATTTTAATCATTGCTGCATGTTCGTTCAAAATCCTTTTCTATTTTATCTTTGCCTACAAGCAACATTCCCAAAAGAAAAAAGGCTAAACATTGAACCAGAAAGTTATTTATGGCATTTTAGAAACAATTTGCAATGAACATAAGCTTCCTTGCGGGTTAAAAATAAAAAACGCTCCTCCTGCACGTTCGCAGGGGGAGCGTGAATCTATCACGTTCATTCTCCTTTTTGAAGGAGCCCAAATAAAAGATTAAACGGAAGCGAAAAATTAGTCAAGAGATTTAAACAAAAATACATTTTTACAGAAAATTATTACTCTTCTTTTTCCTCATTTTCCGCATCGACTTCAATTTCTTCATCATCGTCATCCATTAAGAATTCCTCATCTTCTTCTAGCAAATCATCATCTACACCAGGAATATCTTCAGGAATGTCGACATCGATATCTTCTAAATCATCCTCGAACTCATCTACCATTTCATCATCGAAGTCAATGTCTTCATCTTCTTCATCCAAGAACTCTTCAAGTTCTTCTTCAAATACAATATCCTCTTCATCGATGATTTCTTCTTCATCATCAAAGTAAGCAAGTCTCGTTCTGCGTCTGCGCGTTTTAATTGTAGGAGCTGTTTCTTCCTCAACCGTTTCGATTTTATACCATTCACGAAGCCCCCACATATTTTCGTGATTTAATAAGAAACGGCCATCCACATTTAAATCTGTAAAGAATTGCACTAATACTTCCTTTACTTCCTCATCTGAATACCCTTTTAATTGCTTAATTTCTTCAAGCAAATCAAAAAATGGAACGGCTGTTTTTTTCTCTTCCAAAATTGCATAAGCTAAGTCAATTAACGATTCTTCTGCTATTTGCTCTTTTGTCATTTCACGAATCTTCAACTCGTGCACGCCCTTTCTTTTACATACATTACACATGCTATCCATTATATACATATAATTGTATACTATGCTAGATTCATTTGTTGTTTTTTATTTTATAAAATTCTCTAAATGCCAGAAAAAATAAATATCCTGATAAAATTAGCAGCGGGATTGCTCCTAATTGTTTATTATACATAAAGAAGGTTGCAATGAGACAGGCTAAAATGACTAAATAATGTGCATATTGTTTCAATTGCAACCCTCCACTTCTTGTAAAAAACATTATAGCTAATTTTCCCCCATCGATGATAGAATTTTGCAAAATTTTTTTATAAAAATGATAATTCATCAAAATTTTCCCTGTATATGTATAAGAAGAGGAAGCATTCGAAAGTAGGTCTTTTCGAACGTTCCTCTTATCATTATAGGCAAAAACTTTACTTTTTATATTTTAATGGTTCTTTTTAATTTTGTAAAAAATTCCTGCTTTCACTCTACATATTTCTGCGATATTGACCGCCCACTTCATACAGTGCTTTCGTAATTTGGCCTAGACTTGCCACTTTGACTGTTTCCATCAACTCTTCAAAGATGTTTCCGCCAGATAGTGCCACTTCTTGAAGCCGTTTGAGCGCTTTTTCGCATTCCTCTTTGTGTTTTTCTTGGAAAGCTCGTAAATTTCGAATTTGCTGCTCTTTTTCTTCTTTTGTTGCCCGGGCTACTTCTAATTTATCAATCTCTTCGATGGAAGCATTTGGGTTAATATACGTATTCACGCCGATGATTGGCAGCTCGCCGGAATGTTTCAATTGTTCATAGTACATGGATTCTTCTTGAATTTTTCCTCGCTGATACTGCGTTTCCATCGCGCCAAGAACACCGCCGCGGTCGTTGAGCCGTTCAAATTCCTCAAGCACTTTTTGTTCCACTAAATCCGTCAATTCTTCAATGATGAAGGAACCTTGCAATGGATTTTCATTTTTAGATAACCCAAGCTCTTTTGTAATAATCATTTGGATGGCCATCGCTCTTCTTACGGATTCTTCCGTCGGCGTTGTGATGGCTTCATCATAGGCATTTGTATGCAGAGAGTTGCAGTTGTCTTGCAATGCCATTAAAGCTTGAAGCGTTGTACGGATGTCATTGAATGCAATTTCTTGGGCGTGCAAGCTACGACCGGATGTTTGAATATGGTATTTGAGCTTCTGGCTGCGTTCATTTGCACCGTATTTATCCCGCATCACAATCGCCCAAATGCGTCGGGCTACCCGGCCGATTACCGTATATTCAGGGTCAAGGCCGTTGGAGAAGAAGAAGGACAAGTTTGGTGCAAAATCGTCAATATGCATGCCGCGGCTTAAATAATATTCGACATACGTAAAGCCATTTGCAAGGGTAAATGCAAGCTGCGTAATTGGGTTGGCTCCAGCTTCTGCAATATGATAACCGGAGATGGATACAGAATAATAATTTCGCACTTTATGTTTAATGAAGTATTCTTGAATATCTCCCATCATGCGGAGGGCGAATTCCGTCGAGAAGATGCAAGTGTTTTGGCCTTGGTCTTCTTTTAGAATATCCGCTTGCACTGTTCCGCGGACGACTTGCAATGTTTTTTCCTTCACTTCCGTAAATTCTTCCACTGTCAAAATGCGCCCTAATTCCTTTTCTTTCTTCTTCACTTGCTGGTCGATGGCTGTGTTCATATACATTGCCAAAAGAATTGGCGCAGGACCGTTGATGGTCATGGATACGGAAGTGGATGGGTCGCATAAATCAAAACCTTCAAACAGTTTTTTCATATCATCCAAGGTGCAGACACTCACACCAGATTCGCCAATTTTCCCGAAGATGTCCGGCCGCTCATTTGGATCTTCGCCGTATAATGTGACAGAGTCGAAAGCTGTTGATAAGCGTTTAGCTGGGGCATCTTTGGATAAATAGTGGAATCGTTTGTTTGTGCGTTCCGGTGTTCCTTCTCCCGCAAATTGCCGCTTCGGATCTTCCCCTTGGCGTTTGAATGGGAATACCCCTGCTGTATATGGGAAGGAGCCCGGTACGTTTTCTTTATAAACCCAGCGTAAAATTTCACCGTAGTCTTTAAATTTCGGCAATGCCACTTTCGGAATTTTTGTTCCGGATAATGAAGTCGTTGTCAGCAAAGTCCGAATTTCTTTATCCCGCACTTTTGTGACCATTTCATCCCCGGAGTAGGCTTCTTTTAATTTCTCCCAATTTTCCAAGATTCGTTTTGATTCCGGCGTCAGTTCATTTTTGATGCCTTCAGCTAGCGATTCTAAAGACTTGATAAGCGCTTCATCTGGATTTTTTTCTTTTAATTCATTGATTGTGCCTTCAATTTGGTAAAGTCTTGTGGCAAGTTTTGCTTGCTGCTCTACTTTTTTATGATAGTTGCGGACTGTTTCAACAATTTCTCTCAAATAGAAACGACGGTCATTTGGAATGATGACGTCTTGTTTTTCTGTTTTAGAAACAATTTCATAAGATGCTTTCCAATTATATCCAAATTTCTCGTTGATTTTATTGATAAGGGCGGCAAATAAAGCATTTGTCCCTTTGTCATTGAATTGGCTAGCAATTGTGCCGTAAACAGGCATATCATCCAACTTCTGATCAAATAATTCATGGGCACGCTGATATTGTTTTTGCACTTGGCGAAGAGCGTCTTCAGAACCCTTTTTCTCAAATTTGTTGATGGCAATTAAATCTGCAAAATCAATCATATCGATTTTTTCTAGCTGGGATGGCGCTCCAAATTCGCTCGTCATGACATACATGGAAAGGTCTGTATATTTTGTAATCTCCGCATCCCCTTGGCCAATTCCGCTTGTTTCCACAATGATTAAGTCAAAACCGGCTGCCTTCACCACGTCCAAAATATCTCCAATGGCAGCAGATAGTTCTGAACGGGAGCCGCGCGTTGCCAAACTTCTCATGTATACCCGTTTATCGAAAATGGCATTCATGCGGATGCGGTCGCCAAGCAATGCCCCGCCCGTTTTTTGTTTCGTCGGGTCAACGGAAATGATGGCAATTCGTTTATCTGGGAATTCTCTCAAGAATCTGCGCACCAATTCATCAGTTAAAGAAGATTTACCAGCTCCTCCTGTACCCGTGATGCCGACAACCGGCGTGCCTTTACTTCTTTCCCGGGCGAGTTTCAGCATTTCATCGATTTCCGGGTCGCCACCGATTTCAGCCGCTGTAATTAAATTCGCTAAAATTTCCGGGCGGTCTGTCGACAATTGATTCAGCTTCTCTACATAGTTTCCTGTCAGCCTTGAGTAGTCAGCACCCTTTAATTTTTCGTTTACCATGCCTTGCAAACCGAGGCGCATGCCGTCTTCCGGGGAGAAAATTCCCGCAATGCCGTATTCATGGAGCTCTTTAATTTCCCGCGGCAAAATGACGCCTCCACCGCCGCCGTAAATTTTAATGTGAGGTGCGCCTTTTTCCTTCAGTAAATCATACATATATTTGAAATATTCCATGTGCCCGCCTTGATAGCTTGACACGGCAACAGCTTGCGCATCCTCCTGAATCGCCGCATTCACCACTTCTTCCACCGAGCGGTTATGCCCAAGATGAATCACTTCGGCTCCGCTTGCTTGGAGAAGTCTGCGAATGATGTTGACAGATACATCATGGCCGTCGAAAAGGCTGGATGCTGTCACAAAACGAACGTGATGTTTTGGACGATACACCTCTGTTTTTGGACTCTTGATTTCTGTCTTTGAACGTTTTTCCTCTGTTTGAACTTGAACCATAAAATTACCCCTTTCATTGAAAAGTGAACAATATCCCCCTAAATGTGTGATAAAAACACCGCCATGCAACGAAATGGTCGTATGCAATTAGCGGTGTTTTTTTCCTATTTTTCACGAAAATGCAGAATGCCTTTTAAAAATAATCTCGTCTGCAATGCAATAAATTCTTCAATTGTATAATTCTTTTGATATGCCCATTTTCGGAATGCCCAGCTTTGGCCTTGAATCACCAGATGGTTTGCTGCTATATAAATTTCTTCATCCGTCAGTTGAATTTCTCCCGATTTTACAACATTGCGCAAAATTTTCTCAAACAGCGAAACCATCTCCAACTCTTTTCTTAACACATATTGCATTGCTTCTTTCGGCAATGATTTCGTTTCTTGATACATGACGGTGAATTCATCCACCATTCGGTCAATCAACAAGAAATATTGACGGATGGCTTCTTCCAACTCTTCAATTGTTCCATTTTTTGTGGAAATTTCCGCCAAACATTCCGTGACTTTATTATATATGTGGTCGCAAACTAAATAGAGTACATCTTCTTTTGTCCGAATGTATTCATATAATGTTCCAATACTAAAACCAGCAGCTTTGGCAATTTCCCTTGTCGTTGCGCGATGAAAGCCTTTTTCTTTAAAAAGTTTCACGCTCGCTTCGATAATTTGCTGGCGTCTTAATTCAATCAGGCTTTCATCTTTAACGGAAGTTTGTACGACAATTTTTTCCTTTTTGCTCATAGATTACTTTGTCAACATGCGAGAGATTACAAGTCTTTGAATCTCTTGCGTTCCTTCATAGATTTGAGTGATTTTAGCATCGCGCATGAAACGTTCTACCGGATACTCTTTCGTGTAGCCGTATCCACCAAAAATTTGTACAGCATCTGTTGTTACTTTCATGGCTGTATCTCCCGCCATCAATTTCGCCATTGCGCTTGCTTTTCCATAAGGTAAGCCATTGGATTCCAGCCAAGCTGCTTGGTAAGTAAGCAATCTTGAAGCTTCCACAGCTGTAGCCATATCCGCAAGTTTGAAAGATACCCCTTGGTTGGCTGCAATTGGTTTTCCAAATTGTTCACGATTTTTCGCATATTCCACTGCTGCATCTAAAGCTCCTTGGGCAATACCCACCGCTTGGGCAGCAATTCCGTTGCGTCCGCCGTCTAATGTTTGCATGGCAATTTTAAAGCCTTGCCCTTCTTCGCCAAGCAAGTTTTCTTTAGGCACTCGGCAGTTGTCAAAAATGATTTCTGCAGTAGGTGATGAACGGATACCCATTTTATCTTCTTTTTTCCCTACTTGGAAACCTGGGAAGCTGGATTCAACGATGAACGCGCTAACCCCTCTCGTTTTCGCTTCCGGATTTGTCAATGCAAAGACGATATAGATGTCGGCAATGCCGCCGTTGGTGATGAAGATTTTGGAACCGTTGATGACATATTCATCCCCATCCAAAACAGCTGTCGTTCTCATGCCGCCCGCGTCACTGCCTGAACCCGGCTCAGTTAAGCAGTATGCGCCGATTTTTTTCCCTTCCGCCATCGGACGAAGGTATTTTTGCTTTTGTTCTTCCGTACCGAATTTGTAAACAGGCCAGCCGGCAAGGGATGTATGGGCAGATAAAGTTACGCCAGTGGATGCGCATACGCGGGATAATTCTTCTACGGCGATGACATAAGCTAAATAGTCGAATCCTGCACCACCATATTCTTCTGGCCATGGAATTCCTGTTAAGCCAAGTTCAGCCATTTTATCCCAAATCTCTCTATCAAAACGAGCTTCTTCATCCCGTTCTTTTGCTGTTGGGGCTACTTCATTTTCTGCAAAATCTCTTACCATTTCCCGCAGTTGTTGATGTTCTTCAGATAATTGGAAATTCATGATAAGTCCTCCTTACATTATTCTGTCAACAAATGTTTGCTGATGACCAATCGTTGGATCTCGCTTGTGCCTTCATAGATTTCTGTAATCTTGGCATCGCGGAAGTAACGTTCCACCGGATAGTCTTTGGTGTATCCATATCCCCCGAAGACTTGCACTGCTTCAATGGCCACTTCCCGCGCTGTTTGGGATGCGAACAGTTTCGCCATCGATGCCTCTTTGCTGCAAGAAAGTCCCCTTGAACGCAAATCCGCCGCACGGTAAACAAGCAGTCTTGCCGCTTCTACCGCCGTCGCCATATCGGCAAGTTTAAAAGCTACTCCTTGGTTAGCAATAATCGGTTTGCCAAATTGATGACGTTCATTGGCATACTTTGCCGCAGCCTCTAAAGCTGCTTCTGCAATTCCGAGGGCTTGGGCGGCAATTCCAATGCGGCCCACATCCAAATTGGCCATCGCAATTTTGAATCCTTCTCCCTCTTCACCAAGCCGATTTTCTTCCGGCACTTCCATATTTTCAAAAGTGAGTTCTACTGTTCTTGAACCATGCAGCCCCATTTTCTTTTCATCTTTCCCGATGATGAGGCCCGGTGTATTTTTTTCCACAATAAAGGCTGTAATTCCACGGGAGCCTTTTGACGGGTCTGTTTTGGCAAAGACGATATATACATCCGCTTCTCCACCGTTTGTGATGAAGATTTTCGAACCATTGATGATATATCGGTCGCCTTTTTTCACAGCTCTTGTTTTCAAGGAAGCGGCATCGCTTCCAGCTGATGGTTCCGTCAAGCAAAAGGCGCCTAAATATTCACCCTTCGCCAGCTTTGAAACATATTTTTTCTTTTGCTCTTCCGTTCCAAAGTACAAAATTGGATTTGTGCCGACGGATGTGTGCACCGACAAAATAACGCCAATGACTGCGCTTACTTTTGAAAGTTCGTTAATGGCAATAATGTAGGAAGTAAAATCCATTCCAGAGCCTCCATACTCTTCCGGAACGGTAATCCCCATCAGTCCAAGCTCTGCCATTTGATTTAAAATAGGCCTCGGAAACTCACCGGCTTCCATTTTTTCAATAAATGGCGCAATTTCTTTTTGCGCAAAATCCCTTACCATGTCACGCATCATCAGTTGTTCTTCGGTGAAATGTAAATTCATCCGCTTCCACTCCTTATTCATAAGTGTAGAAGCCACGGCCTGTTTTCTTACCTAGCCAGCCAGCTGCCACATATTTGCGGAGCAGTGGGCACGGACGATATTTGTCATCTCCTAATCCTTCATGCAAGATTTCCATAATGTATAGGCATGTATCTAATCCGATGAAATCCGCAAGTTGCAGCGGCCCCATTGGATGGTTCATTCCAAGTTTCATAACGGTATCAATTGCTTCTTTTGTTGCAACCCCTTCATACAATGCATAAATCGCTTCGTTGATCATTGGAAGGAGAACGCGATTGGATACAAAGCCTGGGAAATCGTTTACTTCTACAGGCGTTTTGCCAAGATCCATCGCCATTTGCTCTACTGTTTTATATACTTCATCTGCTGTTGCAAGCCCGCGGATTACTTCCACTAGTTTCATAACCGGAACCGGGTTCATAAAATGCATGCCAATGACTTTTTCAGGTCGTTTTGTCACCGCTGCAATTTCCGTAATTGGAAGAGATGAAGTATTTGTCGCTAGAATAGCATGTTCTGGCGCAATTTCATCCAGCTGTTTAAAAATGGATTGCTTGATTTCCATGTTTTCTGTCGCCGCTTCAATGACGATGTCCACATCATGAGCATCTTCTAAACTAAGAGACTTTGTAATTCGATTTAGAATGGCTTCTTTTTCTTCTTCCGTTTTGCGCCCCTTTTCCACATCGCGGGACAAGTTTTTCGTAATTGTAGAAAGGCCTCTTTCAAAAAATTCTTCTTTAATATCATTCAATTTCACTTCAAAGCCTGCTGTCGCGCAAACTTGTGCAATGCCAGAGCCCATTTGCCCAGCACCAACAACCATTACCTTTTGAATTGCCATATTGAATCCCCCATTTATTGTGAAATTATTGTTTTGGCACTTCTACCATGATGGCATCCCCTTGACCGCCGCCTGAGCAAATGGCAGCGATTCCAATTCCTCCGCCTCGACGCTTTAATTCGTAGCAGAGGGTTAAGATAATTCTCGCTCCTGAAGCGCCGATTGGATGGCCCAGTGCCACCGCTCCTCCATTGACATTGACTTTTTCTGGATCAAGCTCTGCAATTTGGTTGCTAACAAGGGCCACCGCTGCAAAGGCTTCATTGATTTCAATTAAGTCAATTTCATCAATGGATTTGTTCGCTTTCTTCAAAATTTCACGAATGACAAGCCCCGGTGTTTGCGGGAAGTTTTCTGGTTCAATAGCCACTTCCGCATGGGCTAGCACATAAGCAAGCGGTGTGCGTCCTTCTTCTTTTGCCCTCTTTTCGCTCATTAAAACAAGGGCACAAGCGCCATCATTGACTCCAGGTGCGTTTCCTGCTGTAATGGTACCGTCTTTGTCAAAAGCGGGTTTCAACTTTGCTAGCGCTTCCAATGATGTATCTCTGCGAGGTGCTTCATCATCTTTAACGATGATTGTCTCTTTGCGAGTACGCACTTCGACTGGAACAATTTCTTCAGCTAGTTTTCCTTCATCAATGGCTTGAATAGCTCGCTTGTGGCTTCTAAGCGCCCAGGCATCTTGTTCTTCCCTTGAAATGTTGAATTCCTTCGCCGTTCCATTTCCATATGTTCCCATATGCACTTTTTCCGGATGGAAGGAACAAGACAACCCGTCATAAATCATGCCATCAATGACCGATGAATCACCCATTCTGAGCCCCCATCGTGCATTAGTCAAATAATAAGGGGCATTGGACATGGATTCCATGCCGCCAGCAACAATCACTTCTTCTTCTCCAAGGCGGATTAACTGGTCTGCTAGTGTTACACTTCTCATCCCTGAAGCACACACTTTGTTAATTGTTTCAGTTTTGACAGACCATGGAATTCCTGCTTTGTGGGCTGCCTGTCTTGAAGGAATCTGCCCTTGCCCTGCTTGAAGAACCGTACCCATAATGACTTCATCTACTTGATCTGGTTGAACATCTGCTCTTTTTAATGCTTCTTTAATGGCAATGCCGCCAAGATCTGAAGCAGAAAGCGATGATAGAGCGCCTCCGAACTTTCCAAAAGGCGTTCTTGCCCCTTCTAAAATGACTGTTTTCAAACTCCCACCCCTTTGTTAAACGTGCATTTCTCCACCTTCAATGTTTCATTTTAGAAATAAAAAGACAAAATAGAGAATTTTAGCAATTAATCGAGTGAACGCTCGCTCGGTATAAATATAAGAAAAAACGGAGCCATTTAGAACTCCTTTTGTTGCCTCCTTTTCTATTTTACTGAAATTATAGAAGATTAGCAATTCTATTTTTCTTATTTTTCAAACAATTTTATATAGTAGAATAATATTTTTTAGGTTACGATTATCCGCACTAAATATGGCATTATCCACACCAAAGAGGATGGTATTCGCACTAATTGTATCCGTATCCGAACTAATTAGTACCTCATCCGCACTAATTGGGATAATATACGCACTAATGGAGGGGACATCCGCACTAATCGAGTTAGTATACGCACCAATTGAGAAGGCATCCGCACTAATCAAGGTAGTATACGCACCAATTGAGAAGGCATCCGCACTAATTCAATCAAAAAAAGAGTGGATGGGAGAATTCATTCCCTTCATCCACTCTCATAATATTTATTGCAATTCCACTGTTTCTTCTTCTACCTCAGCAGTTTCTTCTGCTGCTTCCTCTTTCACTCTTTCGCCAAAAACAGAGCGTTCTAACAATTCACACACATCGTATGTTTTGATTTGATCTTCTACTTCTTTTGCTTTTGTACCATCTGTAAGCATTGTTAAGCAGTATGGACATCCTGCTGAAATAACAGATGCATTCGTTGCAAGAGCTTGTTCCGTACGAGCCACATTGATACGAGTACCCACACGGTCTTCCATCCACATGAGTCCACCACCAGCGCCGCAGCACATTGCTGTTTCACGATTTCGTTCCATTTCAACTAACTGCACGCCCGGAATAGATTTTAAAATTTCCCTTGGTGCATCATACACGTTGTTGTATCGTCCTAAATAGCAGGAATCATGGAAGACGATGGTTTCATCCACACGATGGTTTAATACCAATCTTCCTTCTTGAATCAACTTGTACAATAATTCCGTATGGTGGTACACTTCTCCTTCCCATCCGAAATCTTTGTACTCGTTTTTGAAAATGTTATATGCGTGCGGGTCGATTGTGACAATCTTTTTCACATCATATTTTTCAAATTCACTGATGTTTTCTTGCGCCAATTCTTGGAATAAAAACTCGTTACCAAGACGTCGAGGCGTGTCTCCAGAGTTTTTCTCTTTATTTCCTAAAATCGCAAATTTCACACCAGCTGCATTCAACAAGCGAGCAAAAGATAACGCAATTTTTTGGGAACGGTTATCGAATGAACCCATGGAACCAACCCAGAATAAATATTCAAACCCTTCGCCAGATTTAGTGGCTTCTTTTACTGTTGGAATATGAACAGTTGGATCAAGATCGCGCCAATTTTCTTTTTCTTTGCGGTTTAGCCCCCATGGATTGCCTTGGCGTTCGATATTGTTTAAAGCACGTTGAGCATCCGGATTGATACGGCCTTCTGTCATTGTTAAATAACGGCGCAAATCAATAATTTTATCCACATGCTCGTTCATCACAGGACATTGGTCTTCACAGTTACGGCAAGTTGTACAAGCCCAAATTTCCTCTTCTGTAATAACGTCGCCGATTAATGAAGGAGAATAAATGTCCTCAATATTTGCACCTTCTGCACCAGCTGCCATAGCCAATTGATTTCCTTTAGTTTGATTCCAAATAAATGTAGGCACCCAAGGTTTTTTCTTTGTCACGACTGCCCCTGTATATGTTAAATGATCACGCAATTTAATGATTAAATCCATTGGGGAAAGCATTTTCCCAGTACCTGCTGCTGGACACATATTTGTACAGCGACCGCATTCAACACAAGAATATAAATCTAGTAATTGAGTGCGAGTAAAATCTTGAATTTTTCCAACCCCGAAGGATTCCGCTTCTTCTTCCGCTTCAAAGTCGATTTTGCGAAGACGGCCCGCTTTTCCGGCTCTTTTAAAGAAGGCGCCGATTGTGACAAACACTTCATGGAATTGCTTGGATTGGGGCACAAATACCAGGAATGTGAACACCGCAAGCATATGCACCCACCAGAATGCATAAAAGAGCGCATTCGCCACATCCGAGCTCAAGCCGCCAAAAATCAGCGCAATGAAACCTGAAAACGGAGCAATCACAAAGTTCGGTTCATTTTCATGAGCCACTGTTTCAAAACCTAAAGCAAGGAAAATAGAGACGCATAATGTAATCAATGCAATATAAACGAAAGCTGCTTTCTTATCCCGCTTCCATTGCAAGCGTGCAAGCTTTTCTCCATAGCGGCGGTAAGCAGCATATATAAGAGCGCATAACATTAAAAACATTGTCCACTCTTGCATGAACGTAAAGAACTCATGAAAACTGCCCAATGGGAATGTATATCCTGGAACATAGCCTTTAATAATTAATTCGATTAATCCTAACTGAATAATAAAGAATGCATAAAACAAAATAAGGTGCATCACACCGCTTTTTCGATCTTTAAACAGCTTATTTTGTCCAAGCACATTGACCCAGAAATTTTCGAAGCGTTCTTTAAAACTTAAATTCAAGTCTTCCTTTTTTCCGAGTTTAATATATTCCAATCTCGTTATCACCGTATAGGCAAACAAAGAAACCGCATACAAAACGACGGCGATGAACAGTATCAAGTTCACTAGCAATAGACCACTCATTTCTACTCCCCCTAAGTATTAGTCTTGCTTGAACATACCCAATGACTTCCTCCACTTATATGCCCATTTTAAATTATGAATGAGCATTCAGTCAACAACTATTCGAAAATTTCTAAATTTTTCGCTGTTTGAAAATTATCATACTATAAAATTTATATTTATTACATATGATAAATTGGGACAAAACATTATCACAATAAAAAAATGAATAAAATTTTATCCTAAAATAGAAAATCCGAGCATCTCCCATGAAAATGCTCGGATGTTTAAATTTATCTAAAAACATCTCCTCCTCGAATGTATTCTACATCTTTCACGTTTAATCGGAAGTTGACGGCGCGGGCAGCTACAAAGAAATAATCCGATAAACGGTTTAAATATTTTTGAATGACTCCTGGCAATTCTTCCTCGTTCATCAGTTTCACCACTTGTCGCTCTGCCCGTCTAGTAACCGTACGAGCAATATGAAGGGTTGCAGCAGCTGGCGACCCTCCAGGCAAAATGAAACGCTTTAAAGGCGGCAATTCTTCCGAAAGAGCGTCGATGCGTTTCTCCAATGCCTCTACAGAAGCTTCCTGCAACTTATATTTTCTTTCTTTCATGACATTCGCTAAATCCGTGCCGCAGTCAAACAGTTCATGTTGAATCGTTTCAAGGTCCGCTAAAATATCTTGAAATGTATTTGGCTCTAATTCCGTTGCGGCTTTTCCAATAAAGGAATTCAGTTCATCAATGGTGCCGTACGCTTCAACTCGGAGATGATCTTTCGAAACGCGGCCTCCAATTAAGCTCGTTTTCCCTTGATCCCCTGTTTTAGTGTAAATTTTCATCATTCCATCTCCCTTTTATAAATTTGAATGGCTTCCACCGTTGCTTCATAAACCCCTTTGCCAATCATTTTTCCTACTTCCGTAATCGGACCGGCATATTGCATGTATTCCCCTTGTTGCGTGGCAGCAACAAGCAGGCTGTCCGTCGGCGTTCCAGTGGCAATGCTATTGGACAATCTATCCATCACCTTTTCTGATTGAAGGGCTTTGGATTTTGCTTCCGTAGCGGTCATCATTCCTTGCACGAAGGCTTCATCAGATAATTTCCCATTGATGATAACCCAAGTATTTATCGTGCCGATGGGTTGGAAAGCCTTTCGTTCATAAGCAAGAGAAACATCAATGGCATTGCCGACGCCTGCCGTTACAATAACAATGAGGCTTCCAAAAGAGGCTGGATACTCCCTGATAACGGCTTTTTTGGTATCAACCGCCGTCATCATTCCCACTGTATTCGTCGGTGAAAACCCATGATGAACAATATATTGCAAAAACTCGGTTTTGACGTTTTCTATATCATATTCTGGCGGAACCGTCCGATTGATAAATGCCCGGTACCATCCCATCCCTGCATTGTGCACAGCGGAAGACAAGACTTTTAAAGGAAAATCTGCAATGAAGGCGATATAATCTTCCCCTTTTTTTATATTGGATAAAGAAACCATTGTTTCCTTTGCGGGCACCTCAAAATCCGGCAAAATGGCCATTTGCGGCTTTGGCTGCTCCGGATGAGCTTGTGTAGAAATCCGCGCATCATACACTTCCATAATTTGACGGTCAATTATCACTTCATGGGGCTCGCCATACGCCTTCACCCTGCCTGCTTCCATCAACAATAAATGGTCGCAATAGAGGGATGCTAAATTAATATCGTGGAAAACTGCGACAACCGTCATTCCATGCTCTGTCACTTCTTGGCGAAGCATATCCAATATTTGCTTTTGGTGGGCAATGTCTAAATGGTTTGTCGGTTCATCCAATAAAAGAAGCTCTGAAGATTGGGCCAAAGCTTGGGCAATAAACACCCTCTGCCTTTCCCCGCCAGATAAAAACTCCAAATTGGTATGTTGATATTTTAATACATCCGTCAGCTCCATCGCTTTAATAACCGCTTTTTCGTCTTCTTCCGACCAGCTGGAAAAAAATCCGGTTTGGTGTGGGTATCTGCCAATTTCCACCGTTTCCCGGACGGTTGTTGAAAAGGCATTGCTTTGAATTTGCGGCAACACCGTCATTTTTTTGGCCAATTCTCTAGGTGAAAGCTTTTCAATCGGCACGCCATCAATAGAAACGGTTCCGGAAGAGGGCTTTAAAATGCCGCTAATCATTTTTAGCAAAGTGGACTTTCCACACCCGTTTGGACCTAAAATGCCAAGGAATTCCCCTTTCTCTACTTGAAAGGAAATATCATGAATAATCGGCGTTTGATGATAGCCGCCAAAAATATGTTCAACCTTCAGCACCCACATCCCCCCTTACTTCTTCCGTCGCTGTTTAAAGAAAATATAAGCAAATACCGGCGCACCGATAAATGCTGTTATGACGCCAATTGGCAATTCTTGGGGTGCCACAACGATACGGGATACTAAATCGCAAATAATTAATAAAGTTGCTCCATTTAAAAAAGATAGCGGCAACAAGTGGCGGTGGTCCGTTCCCCAAACTAGTCGAGTGATGTGCGGCACCACTAAACCGACAAATCCAATCGTTCCTGAAACGCTTACAGCCGCTCCCGTCAGCACAGAGCCTCCAATTAGCACCGCATACTTTCTGCGGACGACATTCACCCCTAATGAAATTGCCCGTTCATCCCCATACATCATCACATTCAATTCTCTTCGGTTAAACCACAAAATCAACGCACCAATGATTAAGAATGGAATCAATACATACACATAGGACCATCCACGCATCGCCACACTGCCAAGAAGCCAGTTGACTACCGCCTTTAACTCCTCATGGGACAATGCAGTCAACAAGGAAATGCAAGAGGATAAAAAAGCGCTGAAAATGACGCCCGTTAAAATTAGCGTTTCCATTTTTAATGTTTTATCCACTAACCGTGCAAAAGAAAGAACGATAATCAATGTGATAAAAGCGCCGAGAATTCCAAACATAGCAAGAGTATAGGAGCCAAGCATCGGCATGGAAATACCGAAAAAAATCGTGGAGATGGCCCCGACGGATGCGCCCGAGGAAACGCCAATCGTATATGGGTCTGCCAACGGATTTCTTAACAACCCTTGAAAAGCCGCCCCTGCCATGGCAAGAGACGCACCAACAAGCCCGGCAAGCACCACGCGTGGCATGCGAATATTCCATAAAATACTGTAGGCTCTTGGATTTGCTTCTTTGTCCCACAAAGCAGAAAATGGGATATCCACAGAACCAATGGATAATCCAAGCCACACGCTGATTAATAAGAAAAGAAAAGTGGAACTATAAGCGAGAAATAGCTTTTTCTTCATCCCACATCCTCTGCCCGCTTTAATCTATTTAAAGTTTCCATAATTCCTCCAATGAATGCTTCCAAAAATAAAAAAATCCTGCGGCAACGAGAAATCTTCCTCGCAGCAAAAGGTTTCAAAATGTTCAATATTTTTTATTATAACGAATTCTAAAATAAAACATAGAACGAAAGTGAAAAAAGAGAAAAAACGCCCTCAAAACTTTGAATTGAGAGCGTTTCAATCCTTTAGATTTCATAATCGAAGGAACCTGGCAATACGCGGCGCAAAAATTGTTTGGTTCTGGCTTCTTTTGGCGAAACAAAGATGTCATGAGGCGACCCTTCTTCCACAATCACTCCACCATCCATGAAAATCACCTTGTTCGCCACATCTTTGGCAAAGCCCATTTCGTGAGTCACTACAAGCATCGTCGTGCCTTCTTTTGCAATTTCTTTCATCGTATTTAATACTTCTCCAACCAGTTCCGGGTCAAGGGCGGAAGTCGGCTCGTCAAATAAGATGATGTCCGGGTTTAACGCAACGGCACGGGCGATTCCGACCCGCTGCTGCTGCCCTCCTGAAAGCTGGCTTGGATAGTAATCGTATTTATCGGATAAGCCCACTTTATCCAAGGCGCTTTTCGCAATTTCCCGCGCTTTTTCTTTCGGCACTTTGCGGGCAACGACCAACCCTTCCATGACATTTTCAATGGCTGTTTTATTGTTGAATAAATTGTAGTTTTGGAAAACAAAAGCCGTTTTTTTCCGAACCTCTTGCACTTCTTTTTTCGTCGCATGTTTTAAATCTACTTCCAAATCCCCGTATCTTGCCGTACCTTGGTCTGCTCGTTCTAAAAAGTTGATGCATCTAAGCAGCGTCGTTTTCCCAGAACCGCTTGGGCCAAGGATGACGACCACATCCCCTTTATGAATGGTTAAATCGACGCCTTTTAAAATCTCATTTTTTCCAAAGGATTTATGGATTCCTCTAATTTCCAGCATATTATGCCTCCTTTAAACGCTGGCCATTTTATATCGGCTCAATCGTTTCTCTAAATACTTGAATAATTGTTCAACGGCAATACAAAGAATGAGATAAACAATGAAAATATCAATATAGGCTTCTAAATAGTCATAGCCAAAGTTGGCCGCCACCTTTGCCTTTAACGTAATCTCTTGCAAAGAAATGGCATACCCTAAGGATGTCGCTTTAATCAAGTTCACTGTTGTTGTCGCAAGATTCGGCAATGCAGAGACAAGAGCCTGAGGAATGATAATTCTTCGATATGCTTGAGCTGTTGTGAGCCCCACGGAATAAGCCGCTTCCAATTGCCCCTTCTCCACCGTCGACAAAGCCGAGCGGAACACTTCTATTAATACCGCCGATTTATTGAAAGCAAAAATCACAAAAGCATACCAAATTGGATGGATTTTATACACTTCATAATCGATGCCGTATTTTTCAAAGGTCATATTTAAAACAATCGGAATAAAGCTATATAAAACAAAGATTTGTATAATCACAGGCGTGCCCCGGACGAAAGAAACATAGATTTTTGCCAGCTGATTCAAAACGGGAATCTTATTGATTCTCGTCAATGCAAGCAAAAATCCCACCGGCAATGCAATCAACAAGGAAACAATGGTCACAAGCAATGCCACTGGCACCCCGGACAAGGCAACAAAAAATGTATCAACGAGAAATTCCATATCCAGCATCCGCTCTCCACCTCCTACGATGCTTTAATTGAACGCGAACCTTTGCTGAACGCTTTTTCTAAAAGGTCAAATACTTTTTCAATGACGATCGAAATCACCCAATAAATGACGGCTAAAGCGATGTAAATTTCCAGTGCATGGGAATTGAAGTTGCTGGAAATAATGAGATTCGCTTTCCCCACAATATCGATGAATCCGATGGTATACGCCAATGCCCCTTCTTGCAAGATGGCAATGAGGCCATTCCCGAAGTTTGGTAGGGCCACGACAAAAGCTTGTGGGAAGATGATCCGTCTGTAAGCTTGCCAAGGCGTTAACCCCACACTTACTGCCGCTTCAAACTGTCCTTTATCAATGGCCAGGATGGCGGAACGGATCACTTCCGACATCATCGCCGCAAATTGCAGGGAGAATGTGATGACAACAAACACCCCTGTGTAGATATCCTGCAAATGAATGTGAAACAATGCTTCCGATAAGAAAGGAACACCGTAGTAAACAAGGAACAATAGCACGATGGAAGGGGTGCAACGCATAACCGTTGTATAACTATGGGCAACGATCTGCAACATTTTGCTTTTCCCCATTTTCATAAAGGCCAGCAACAAACCGAGCAAAGTGCCAAATAGCACTGCCAATCCCGCCACCGCAAAAGTGATTTTCAAGTAGGGCAAGAGTTGCGGAAAAGCTCCCCATAAATAATCGATATCAAAGTACTTTTCAAAAAACATCCTTTCACCCCTATCGACTTAAAAAATAAGGCTGTAAGGTGATCTACCCAACAGCCCATCACGAGTTATTTAGACTCAGCTTCCACTTTTTTCAGCACTTCAAATAAGTCGCGGCCATAATGTTTTACCATCAATTTATTGAGTGCATCCGTTTGTTTGATTTCTTTTACCGCCTCATCAAAAGCATCTGCCAATTCTTGTTGGTTTTTGTTAAACAGCGTCCAAGTTTTAATCACTGTAAATTCGTTATATACCAATTCATCTTTCAAATTATGATATGGACCTTCCGGATCGTTTATTTGTTTGTCGACCACCGGCTCCAAAGCAATTCCGCCATCCGCACGTCCTTCATTCACCCATTGCACAACATCCACAGCAAACGTATCGCCTGCCACCAATTTCACTGGATTGTCAGGATGTTCTTCGTTGTATTTCGCCACCACTGTGTATTGGGCATTATTGGCGGCAATCGGCGCAAGTTCTAACCCGGCAGCTGCAAAATCGGATAAATCTTTAATATTAGCATTTTCTTTTTTCAACAATAACCCAACGCTGCTGAGTCCTGTAAATTCTTTAGGGAAAATGTATTTTTCTGCTCTTTCATCCGTATAGAAAATGTTTTTTACACCCAAGTCATATTTGCCTTGCTCTACCCCGATGAGCAAATCGTCATCGGTTGTTCCGATATATTCAAATTCATAGTCTTCTAATTTTTCATCCACTAGTCTCAACATATCTAATTCATAACCGGCAGGATTGCCTTTTTCATCTTGGTATGTAATCGGCTTCCAGGAAATTGCATAGGCCACTTTTACTTTTTTCACATCTGAACCGGATTCTTCCGCTTTTTTATTTTCCGAATCGGAAGCATCTTCTCCTCCGCAGGCAGCCAGTGAAGCCGCAAGTAAACCGATAGCCCCTAATTTCAATAATTTTTTCAACTTCATTGTTGATTCCTCCTAATTATGATTAAATTTATAATTTTAATGCTGATTCCGCCAATTTTTTGATGGTCAAGTCATCCATCGGCGGATTATGAAGACCTGCGCGGACATCGCGATAATAGCGCTGCAACGGATTGTTGCGCTGCAAGCTTTTTGCCCCCACAACTCTCATCGCTTTGTCGACGATGGCAATCGCATTATTGGTTACCGTATATTTGGCAACATTCACCGCATTGACGATGTTGCCCGCCTCTTGTGCAGCAAGATTTCCTTTGTTGATTAATTCGATATAGCTTTGGGCTGCGCCGTAAAGGGTGAAGCGTGCTTGTGCAAGAAGCAAATCGATTTCCCCGATAAGTGATTGCACATTCGGCAAAGTGGCAATGGTTCCTTGAATGCTGTTTGGCGAATGATGATTGGCAAATTCCACCGCATAGTCGCGGGCCGCCTGGGCGATGCCGAGATAAGTTGCCGGAATGATCAACAACCAGCCATTCAATTTAAATCCCGTTTGGTAATTCGGAATTTCCACCAGGTCGGATTCATCCACTTCCACATTTTCCAATACCAAATCATGGCTTCCCGTCGCTTTCATGGCAACGGTATCCCATGTTTCTTCAATGGATAAACCTTTCGCATTTTTATGAATTAAGAAATTTCCGGTGCTTTCAATCTCGGGAATCCATGCCGTAACCAAAAAGTAATCCAATTCCGGCGAACAAGTGGCATAGGCTTTGCGTCCGTTGATGACCCACTTATTGCTCTTTTTCACAGCGCTCGTTCCTGGACGTCCTCCACGGATCGGGCTTCCTGTGATGACTTCACTGACGATTTTGTTGATGATAGCCCCATTTACCACAGCTTTTGCAAATTCATTCAGTTTCTCTTTTGGCCAGTTTTTTGTTTCGAAAACATCCCCGACCGTGAGCAACGTCCAACCGATGGAAAGGGCTGTGCTTCCATCGTAGCTGCCCAATGTTTCTTGCAGTAAGATGGCATCATAAATGTTGAATCCATCACCGCCGTATTCCTTTGGCAGCGTCACTTTTGTATATCCAATTTCACGCAATTTGTTTATATTGTCATGTGGAAAAAGCGATTGTTCATCGTTTACTTGGGCGCTTTCTTTAATAGGCAGCTCCAATGTTTTTAATTTCTCCAACCAGTTCCGTTGTTCTTCCGTTTTGATAAATAGTTCTTTCACGGAAATTTTCACTACCTTTCAACAATAAAGATAATTAATCCTATTAAAATACTTATATTTAAAGCATGATATGATTCTACATTTTTCGACTTTATTAGTCAATAATATTTCTTAATTTTGCGTGAAAGAACTACAGGAAAAATTTCTTTTAATTTAATACCAACTTGATGGGTTGGAATTGATTATCATTTTACTGAATGGTATTATCCTTGTCAATACAATTCTTATAATTTTAATAAGAATTGTATAAAAAAGAAACCAGCCCCAACAGATGAGGCTGGTAGATGTGAAGATTTACATTTTTTCTGGTGCAGATACGCCAATTAATCTTAAAGCATTGGCAAGGTTGATGCGAACGGCTTGAATTAAAGCTAGACGCGCTTCTGTCAATTCTTTGTTGTCCGGATTCAATACTTTTTCCGCATTGTAGAAGCTGTGGAACGATGCCGCTAGTTCTTGAATGTAGTTCGCAATGCGGTGAGGTGTGCGGTATTTCGCCGCTTCCGCCACGATTTGCGGGAATGTGCCAACTTTTTTCAGCACTTCTTCGGATTTTTCATCCGTTAATAAATGCAAGTTTTCTAAAGATGGATGGAAGCCTTGTTCTTCCGCAGCACGTAAAATGGAGCAAATGCGTGCATGGGCATATTGGGCATAATATACTGGGTTTTCATTGGATTCCGCCACGGCAAGGTCTAAGTCAAAGTCCATATGGGAATCGCAAGCTGTTTTTACAAAGTAGTAGCGCACAGCATCAAGGCCTACTTCTTCTACTAGTTCACGCATCGTTACGGCATTTCCTGTACGTTTGCTCATTTTGTATTTTTCGCCGTTTTTATAAAGCTGCACCATTTGGATGACTTCCACTTCCAATTTGTCGCGGTCATAGCCAAGAGCTTCGATGGCCGCTTTCATGCGCGGAATGTAGCCATGGTGGTCTGCTCCCCATACGTTGATGAGTTTGTCGAAGCCTCGCTGAATTTTGTCTTCGTGGTAAGCAATGTCCGGTGTCAAGTAAGTATATGAACCATCTGATTTAATCAACACGCGGTCTTTGTCATCGCCGAATGTTGTAGAGCGGAACCAAGTCGCTCCGTCTTTCTCATAGATGTGGCCGTTCGCTCTTAATTTATCTAAGGCTTTGTCGATTTTTCCGCTCTTATATAAGGACGTTTCAGAGTACCATACATCAAAGCGAACTCGGAAGTTTTCCAAGTCTTTTTTCAATTTTTCAAGCTCCAAAGCGAGCCCTTTTTCACGGAAGAAGTTGAAGCGTTCTTCATCCGATTTTTCCAAAATAGAATCTCCGTATTGGTCAGCAAGTGTTTTGGCAATATCGATAATGTCTTGGCCATAGTAGCCATCTTCCGGCATTTCCGCATCTAGGCCCAATGCTTGTTTGTAGCGCGCTTCTAGAGAATATGCCAAGTTGTTAATTTGATTTCCCGCATCATTAATGTAATATTCTCGAGTAACATCGTAACCTGCAAAATCTAAAACGTTGCACAGGGAGTCGCCGAATGCAGCACCGCGGGCATGTCCTAAGTGAAGGTCACCGGTAGGATTTGCCGAAACAAACTCCACTTGAATTTTTTCGCCTCCTCCAGCATTTGAGCGACCGTAATTTTCGCCTTGTTCAAATACTGCTTTTACGATGTCCGCAAGGAAATCTTTGCGCACAAAGATGTTAATAAAGCCAGGTCCTGCAATTTCTACTTTTTCAATTTCCGTGCCTTCTGTTTCAAGATTCTCGACAATCGCTTCTGCAATTTGACGAGGCGGTTTTTTCGCAAGTTTTGTCAGCTGCATGGCCAAGTTTGTGGCAAAGTCGCCTTTTGTTTGATCTTTTGGCACTTCGATCTGCACTTGAAACTCCGCGCCCTCTTCTAAAATTTGTGCTTTTTCAACAGCCGCTTTTAACAAGTTTCTCAGTTTTTCCTGCAATTGTTCTACTGCATTCATGCTTGTCCCTCCGTATATTGAATTTCCAATGTATAATGACCGACTGATTGTCCACTAATTATTAAATCATACTGCACATTGAATCTGCCACTGATATTATTTTCTTCCGTATGTTCAAACCCCAGACGATGCGTTTTCGTTTGCAGCGGCAACGTTCCGAAGGCTGTGTCGTAATGACCGTTTTGTCTGCTTTCCAGGCTGAATGGCAGCCGCATATTGACAGCTCCACTGCGCAAAATGAGTGCATGGTCGTTGTTCATTTTCACCGTTGTGCGGATTGTTTGGTCTTCCATTATTTCTTCATATCGCAAATACATTTTTTCGTTCTTTTTTAACCAAACTCCTTGAAGCCACAGTTCGTAGGTTTCCTCTTCCCCTTCAATGGGGCGGATAGTCGAAATAACTTTGATTTTTACGTTTTTTTCAACACTCATTTCCTGCGGGCACTCCTTATGTATACTTAACTTATTTATTATATTATCGCCTTGCAAAGAATTTCAAGAGAACTAATAAAAATTCAATCATATCAAGGCTTCATCTTCATTTTAAACTGCTTTCTATCTATTTTGTACAATGCAATATAACGAAAAATAATGTTTCACTTTTGGACAAATAAAAGCGACGATTACTAACACTTCTCAACGCTTCTGTATTCTTGTTTCATTTTAAATTACTGCAGCGAAAACAAATTTCCTTATTTCATCAAAACGAACATACAATCACCAAAAAAATTAGGGCTGTCTTTTTCAGACAACCCCAATTTAATTTATATTATTTAATCCAACCAAGAATCATTTCTCTTAACAATTTAGAAGCTGTATTCACTGTCATTTCAGAGTGGTCGTATACAGGAGCCACTTCCACTAAATCAAAGCCAATGACATTTACTTCGCTTCTTGCAATTTCATGGATAGCCGCAAGAAGCTCTTTGGATGTAATGCCGCCGCAATCTACGGTACCAGTGCCAGGAGCAAAGGCAGGGTCAAGCACGTCGATATCCGTTGTAATATAAACATTGCGACCTTTCAACGTAGGAAGCACTTCTTTCAACGGCTCAAGCACTTCAAACTTCGCAATAAACATGCCGTTTTCCTTCGCCCATTCAAACTCTTCTTTGAGACCAGAACGAATGCCGAATGAATATACATTGCTTGGCCCAATCATTTCAGCAATTTTGCGAATCGGCGTTGCATGACTTAGCGGTTCCCCTTCATAATCGGTGCGCAAATCCGTATGGGCATCAAAATGAAGCACTGCCACATCCGGATATTTTTCGTAAATCGCTTTTACAACACCCCATGTCACTAGATGTTCTCCACCCATGCCCACTGGAATTTTGCCATTTGCTAATACTTTCTTTACAAACGCTTCAATTTGATCTAACGATTTTTGAGCATTCCCAAATGGTAATGGAATGTCCCCAGCATCAAAAAATTTCACATCATCTAATTCCCGGTCTAAATAAGGGCTGTACTCTTCCAATCCTACAGACACTTCTCGAATTCTTGCAGGGCCAAATCTTGAACCCGGACGAAAGCTAACTGTCCAATCCATCGGCATGCCATAAAGCACAGCCTTCGATTCTTCGTAATTTGGATGGCTTTTTATAAACACATTGCCTGAATATGTTTCATCAAAACGCATTCGAATCACCTACTCTATTGTTCTTTTACAGAAAGTTTAAAAATTTCGGATTCAAAGGAATCTGGAACTTTTTTCGACAATTTTCGTAAACACTATTAGATTCAAATTAGCTGAATAACCCAGAAAAAAACATTCCATTTTGAATCAATTTCATACAGAAAAAGTATAGACGTTTTTAGACAAAGTGCAACAGTTTTTTTCATATCGATTTTCGATTAAACTGTAAATTTCCAGTACATACTATGGGTAATTGGAAGAAATGAGGTGAAATGGATGGATAGACGGAGTTTTCAGCGAAAAATGAGACGGCAAAAACGCAAAAAACGAATCGCCTTTTATTCAATTGCCCTTCTATTTGCAACAGTAGTAGCGTTGGGCAGTTTAAGATTGTATGCGCAAATTGCCGGAGCTCCACCGCTTACGATACCGAAAGCTTCCGTTTTCCTAGATCGCAACGGCAATCAAATTGGTGACCATTTCACAGATCAACGCCGCTATTGGAAAGAGCTTGATGAAATTTCACCTTATTTAATTGATGCAACCATTGCCGTAGAAGATAAAGATTTTTATCAACATCACGGATTCGATATTCCGCGAATTGCCAGCGCCCTTTTAACTGATTTAAAAACTCGAAGCAAAGCGCAAGGGGCCAGCACCATTACACAACAACTCGCCAGAAATCTATATTTAACATTGGATAAAACGTGGTCAAGAAAATTATCGGAAGCTCTTTATGCTTATCGTTTGGAAATCTTTTATTCTAAAGACGAAATACTAGAAGCCTACTTGAACACCGTTAACTATGGCCACGGCATGTATGGGATTGAAGCGGCCAGCAAATATTACTTTGGCAAATCCGCAAGCGACTTGACCTTGGCGGAATCTGCATTGCTTGCGGGCATTCCGAAAGGGCCAAGCATTTATTCACCAATCAACAATTATGAAAAAGCTGTTAACCGTCAGCATTTAATCTTGTCCTTAATGGAAGAGCAAAATAAAATTTCCAAAGAAGAAAAGGAACGGGCTTTATCTCAAAAAATTGTGCTGAAAAATGATCAATGGACCGCTTCAAAAGCCGCTCCGTACTTTATCGATACAGCTTGGCAAGAAGCAGCCGAAATTTTAGAAAAGAAAAACTTGAATATCCGTTCAGGCGGTTGGGTCATCAAAACGACTTTAAATCCCGCCCATCAAAAAGCAGCGGAAGAAGCGATTGAGAAAAATATGCCGAAGAACGACTTGCAAGTAGGGCTTGTCAGCATGGATGTAAAAACTGGTCAAGTGACGGCCCTCGTCGGTGGACGCAACTACCGTGAAAGTTCCTATAACCGTGTAACCCAAGCTCTTCGCCAGCCTGGTTCTGCCATTAAGCCGTTTCTTTATGCGGCAGCATTAGAAAATGGTTTCACACCGCTTACTTTCTTAGATGTTGGCGAAACGATTTTCACATATGATAATGGCCGGGCAACGTATAAACCTCAAAACGTCAATGGTAAATTTGCGGATGGGGATATGTCCATGGCTCAAGCCATTGCCATCTCTGATAATATTTATGCGGTAAAAACATTGGAACAAATTGGATACGATAAATTCCGTGAAATGTCTAAGCGGTTCAATTTACGATTTACAGATAAAGACAATCCTTCTATGGCACTCGGAACGGTGGAAAATACGCTATATAATTTGACAAATGCTTTCAATATCATTGCGGCAAAAGGAGAGTACCGAAAACCAACGACCATTTTGTCCATACAAAATGCGGAAGGCAAAATCGTCTATGAATATGAAGAACCACCGAAAGAACAAATCATTTCGGAACAAGATGCCTTTATTTTAACGCAAATGATGACAGGTATTTTCGACCCGGTATTCAGCGACTATTCACCGGCAACAGGCGTTTCCTTACGTCCTCGGATGACGCATACGTATGCGGCGAAATCAGGAACAACCGTTTCCGATCAATGGCTCATTGGCTACAGTCCTTCCCTTACTGCAGGCGTTTGGAACGGTTATGACCAAGGAAAAACACTGTCTACTTCATCGGATATGTCAGCCCATAAACAAGTATGGATTGATTTTATGGAGGCTGTTCATAAAGATAAACCGGATGAATCTTTTGAAGTGCCAGATGGTGTAAAAGGAGTGGTCATTGATATTGAAACGGGCAAACTGGCAACAGATGCATGTCCGAAACAACGTTTGATGTATTTAAAAGAAGAAGACATTCCGACGAAAAAATGTACAGATTTGGACTTCTTTAACGAAGATGCTTGGGATGGTTTCTTTGAATTATTCCCCTTTGATTCATTAAAGAAATGGCTTCAATAAAATAAAAAGGTGTCGGCTTGTGCCAGCACCTTTTTTAAGGCAAAAATAAAAGCTTCCCCTTATAAAGAGAAAGCTTTTGGTAAATAGAGTTTTTATGAAGCATTTGGCTTGGGATTTTCAAATACCGCATAGCATAAACCCTATCTACAAAGTGTCCTAGTTATACTATTAATCATTATAACTTCAGTGTACTTATTTTTTAGAACGGTTTCAACCAAGGAATAAATATTACAACTTTTCGTCACATTTCTGACACAATTGGTTAATTTTTTCATCAAATTCATTGACAAACGGACATATTATTCATATACCGTTAATTCATCTTTCAATTGTTGGCTGCTTCGTTCCCACATGGCTTGATCGTGGTTTTGAAGGAATTCTGCCAATACTTTCTTGGATTCATCATCCATATGGCTCACTACAATTTTATGTTTCAATGATTTGTCCATTTTGTTTACATGGTCCGCTAAAATTTTATAGCCTCTGCGCTTTTCTTTATTTACCACCATTTCGCAAGCTGCAACCCCGGCATAATATGGACCGCCTTCTTTTATATCAACCGTCACCCATACAAGCCAGTATGGTTTTCCGCCGGCAGAATCTTCCCGGTTCGTTGTGAATTTCACGCCCTTTTCCACTGCACTTTTGGCATGCATGGCTCCCATATCTATAAAAGCTTGTTTTTCTTCTATATCAATGAAAACCGGCGTAACATTCTCCAGTGAAATGGTGCCGATTCCAAAACCTTTATGACCATCCGTTGGGTCGTTTTTGATGATAGTAAACGACATTTTTTGTTTTGGTTTTTCATGATTTGTCATATTGTCATCCCCTCCGTTTAAACCTATTATAATAATTATACTCTAAATTTATCCAATAGGAGGTTAAGTCATGCCAGTAGTTACAATCAAAATGTTAGAAGGACGCACAGATGAACAGAAAAAAGCGATGGTAGAAAAAGTGACTGAAGCGCTTGTTGAAACAATCCAAGCAAAACCGGAAGCAGTAACAATTATAATCGAAGAAATGTCAAAAAATCATTATGCCACTGGCGGCGTTCGTGCTTGTGATAAATAAGAATGCATTACATAAGCAAAGGGTGACTGTTCGTCACCCTTTACTTATAGTTCCCTACTTTTCTTGCAAATTGGTCGATCGATAACCCCGGTTCGATGCCTAAACGCTCTAATGTGTATAAATCTTCGCCTAAATTTACTTTACCGCCTCTCGTTGAAACGGCCATTCGGAATCCTGCTTTTTTCACCGCATTGATATAAGTTTTATTATATTGACCGAATGGGTACGCAAAATAATACGTTCCTAAAATATTTCTGCTCATGACTAAATCATTATATAAATCATGTTCAGAAATCGTCAGCCCCTTCGCTTTAGTCCCAACTAAACTATGTAAGTCGTGGGTATGGCTCCCGTAGCGAAAAATGTCACTCATTTCATCCATATCTTGTTTGCTTAAGAATCTTAAAGTATTCCATTGGAAAGGCTCTTTTGACGCAGGAATTCGACTCGTAATGATAAATTGCTCCGCTGTAAATCCGTTCTCTTTTAACACCGGATAAGCATATTCCCTCGTGCTTGTGATGCCATCATCAAAAGTAATCACCACCGCTTTTGCAGGGAGATTCACTTGATGTTTCATGTATCTTTCCAAATCATAAAGCGAAATCGTTTGATATCCATTGTTTTTCAGCCACTGCATTTGAGTATTAAACTCGACGGTTGTTACTGTTGTATTGGCATTGGCAAAAGCTGAATTTGCTTTTTCTTCCGGTTTTAAAATATGATGGTACATTAAAATCGGTATACCATAATCAATGCTTGTTTTGAATTTTGGCATATAGCCGATTCTTCCGCCGACATCCACTTTCCAAAAGTTCTTGCTGTAATCCCCGATAACCGGGTAGCGAATGCCTGCATGGATGGTAATCATCGGTTCTAATTTTCCAGAACTATTATCAAATACCTCTACATCTTGATTAATGAGCACCGTCATATTGGAATTTTTGATATTCTTATTGACGTTTCGCTCTGTCCAAGTAACGGAGCGGTAAACATCATTTTTTGCTATGTAGCCATAGCCGTTTCCGAATTTTACCTGAAACCAATCTTGTCCATAATCTTGGTTAATGACAAGGGGCTGATTTTTTTTCATCGTTGCGACAGGCACTAAGGAACCGGTTCGGTTGTCATAAACTTTGACATTGTCGCTCAATGGAACGGCAAAATTGACGCTGCTGGCTGCTTCCCCGATTGTCGGAGCGATTAAAATCAGAGGAAACAAGAGCAGGCAAAGTTTTAGAAAGAGCCTCATGTTGTTTTTCCTTTCTCTGAAGTAGTCACAGTCTATTATAATATAATTTTTGCCGAATATTATAAGAATTTGATATGGAATGTTTCTCCTTTATCCGTTTTTCTCATAAGAAATACGAATCAGACTGCATCATTCCAGTCATATTAACAGTTTTTCGATTTCTTGTTTTATATTTGAATCTAATGCAGGTTCCATTAATAGTTCTTTTGGATAATACACTTTATGGTCCTTTTTCATTCGCCCAGCAATGGCATCAACAATAAAAGATTCTTGAGACAGCTCGCGGATGTCGCCATTAGGCATTTCTAAAAAGATTGGAAAACGATTTGTTTCTTTATCTGGTTCATAGTAATCATAAGGCAAGTCCGATGTGCAATCATGATAAATATAGTATTCTGTATCTACACCAGCTTGCTGGAATAATTCTTTTAATTTTTCAAAGCGCTCTGGCTCTTCCTCCGGGTTGAGATTAATATAATTAAACAATTTACGAGTGATGAATCTCATACTTAAATCACTTAAAATCGGATCTTTTTCTTTCATCCACATTTTGAAATAGGTCACTAATAAATACTCATCCAGCTCCAAGTAATCTTCCACTGTTATATTATTTTCAAAAAAAGACTTAAAATGAATTGGCTCCACTGCAAACTGATAGCCTTGCTCATACAAATGCTTTGTCCTTTTCAAAATATTGTTTAATAATACTTCTGCGCTTCGAGACACCGGGTGGAAATAAACTTGCAAATACATTTGATAGCGGGACATAATATAATCTTCCACCGCATGCATGCCGCTTGCTTTGATAACCACTTTATCTTTTCTTGGACGCATGACGCGAAGAATTCTTTCCATATCAAAATGACCATAGCTAACACCTGTATAGTAAGCATCCCTTTGCAAATAATCCATTCGGTCCGCATCAATTTGGCTGGAAATGAGGCTTACTACAAGTTGATTTTCATAGGTTTTTTCAATCACTTGTGCCACTTTCTCCGGAAAATCATCTGATACTCGTTTTAACACCGCATTAACTTCGGTATCTTCCAACAAAATTCGTCTTGTAAAATATTCATGGTCCGTTTTAAAAACATTTTCGAAAGCATGGGAAAATGGGCCATGGCCTAAATCATGGAGCAATGCCGCACATAACACAAGAAGACGTTCATCTTCATTCCAATCCGGTCTTCCATGAAATACATCGTCAACGATGCGGCGAACGACTTCATATACCCCTAACGAATGGTTGAACCGGCTATGTTCTGCTCCATGAAATACAAGATACGTTGTGCCTAACTGGCGAATTCGGCGCAAACGCTGGAATTCTTTTGTTCCAATTAAATCCCAAATCACTTGATCTCGAACATGAACATATCGGTGCACGGGATCTTTAAACACTTTTTCTTCCGGCAGTTTTTGCTTAGCATATTCTTTCAATAGACTGCACCTCGTTCCTTCCAATTCTTACTACTATTATAAGAAATTTTCTATTTATTTTACACGTTTCTTTGTCCGGTGCAGAGATTCCAAAATCTAAAAAATAAAAACAAGCTACCTTCTACCATGATAGAAAGTAGCTTTTTGCTAATCCATTTTTAATTTGGCTTTTACTTTTTCCATTAATTCTTCTTCCGTTAATGCATTGACTGGTCTTCCGTTCACAAAAGTAAAGGTCTTCTTCCGGCCAGGTCCACAATAAGATTGGCAACCGATCACAATCGTTGCATCGGGATCCAATTTTTTTAATTTTGGAATGAGCGTTTTTAAATTGACGGCTTGACATTCATCGCAAACTCTAAATTCGTTTGCCGCCATAAGGTCAACAATCCTTTCTATCATTCAAATTCAAAAACTTTTGATTTCCTTTTTAGCCTAAAAGATATTTTAGACTATACCAACACTTGCATTCAAGTGAAAAGGACAAATATCCATCAAAGGGCTGAATTTCTTCTTTTTTCATAAATTCATATAAAAATTTATTCAGAAAAATGAATAATATTGGAACTTGTTGGACAGGATATGTTTTGACAATAAGAAACTACTACATTAATAACAGGGGGTTATACGATGGCAAAATTAAGACAAGATGCATGGTTAAAAGAAAATGATGAATTGCTTGCCGAAGCGGTTTTAAGACACGTTAAAGAAGGCAGCACTCAGCTGAATGCCTTTGAAGAAGCAGGGGACAAATTAAATCGAACTCCAGCTGCTTGCGGTTTTCGCTGGAATGCTGTTGTCCGCAAACGCTATGAAAAAGAATTAGAAGAAGCAAAAAGAATTCGCAAAGAGCGCATGAAATTATTAGGCATGAACGGCAGAAGACGTTCCCCAGGCGTTTATTTGCTACCACACTCAAACGGAGAATCAAAGCCTATTTCCTTATCTGATATGAATTTAGATATTGTTATTGCTTATTTATTGCGTTTGCAGTCCCAAGGTGGCACTGACACTGAAGCCACAAAATGGCGCCAAATTGCCAACTCTGCTACTGAAAAAATAAAAGAATTAGAAAAAGAAGTGGAAAAATTGCGCGCTGAAAATAAACAAATCCGCGAAGATTATGAGCAATTTGTTCAAATTATGAACCGCGCCCGCAGACTGGTTGCATTAGAAGATGAAGAACCACGCATTGCGCCCGTATTTAAAATGGAGAAAAACGGAAATTTAGTTGCTGATTACTCACATATCCAGCCACAACAACAATCTAGCAAAGAAAACGTAGATGTGCCAAATTAATGCTCATCTACGTTTTTTCCAAGCATTTTTTCATTCCGCTCCAACACTCTTTTTAAATAAAAAGAATATAATTCTAATTCATCGCCTTCAAGCGGTTGAAACAATACTTTTTCAGACAGCGAAGCGAGCAGTTGTTGAACTTGAATGATTGTTTCTTGAACAGTGATTGGTCGATTTAACAACTCACTTAAACTTGCCATCACATCCGGTTGAATTTTCGGATACTGAAATTTTGTCTCTTTCCCTTTTAAACTCGTTTCATACAATTCTTTAATTAATTCTGCCCGCTCGCTTCCACTTCCTTCTATACATAAATAAATCTGTACAGCCACCCCGTTTCGCAATCGGCGCTGAGAGATTCCAGCAAATTTCTTTCCTCCGATGCTTAAATCATAGGAACCCGGGCAATAGGAACCGACAATCTCATAAGCTTGAATCTCATCAGCCGCTTCTGGAAACAAGAGTTTCACAAAATTGAACATCACTTCATATCCGGTATTGATGCTAATGGAACCAGGCTCTTCTGAAAGAACGATGGAAATATTTAAAATGCCTTTATCTAGCACAACGGCAAGCCCGCCGGAATTTCTTACAATGGCTTCATAATGAGCTTTTTTTAACATCTCAATGCCCTCTTGAATAAAAGGCAGACGATGATCTTGAATTCCCAACACCACATAAGGATGATGAACCCAAGTGCGGACAACCGGTGCAGACAACCCTTGGCCAACTAAATGGCAGAGCGTATCATCCATTGCGAAAGATTCCAGGGGAGTTCGATGATAGGACATAGATTGGTCGATGAAACGCCACGTTTTTTGCTGTAACAATGAATGCATTCCTTATACTCCTCACAAAATGATTAACGTGCAAACTATAGTTTTAGGATACACAAAATCAATTGTGAATAAAAGTGGACGAATTCATGAAAGGTTCATTATTTTTGAAGCGTAATTCGAAGGAATATTTTATAATTTATGCTAAGATGATAATTGTGAATGATTATCAATTCGAAGGAGTGTTTATGTAATGAGCGAAGCAGCATTTACTTTAGATGGCTGGTACTGCCTACATGAATATCGCGCTATCGACTGGGCTTCTTGGAAATTGCTCCCTGAAGAAGAACGACAAGCAGCATTAAATGAATTCTACCAATACCTTGACAAATTAGAGGAAGTACATCAAGCAAAAACGGGTTCCCATGCTTTCTATTCTACAATCGGCCAAAAAGCAGACTTCATGTTTATGATTCTTCGCGAAACACCTGAAGAAATCCATGAATTAGAAACAGCATTCAATAAATTAAAAATCGCCGATTATACAATTCCAACATATACTTATTTCTCCGTTGTGGAACTTTCCAATTATTTAGGTGGTTCTGACGAAGATCCATATCAAAACCCATATGTTCGCTCCCGTTTATATCCAGAACTTCCGCGAACAAAATATATTTGTTTCTATCCAATGGACAAACGCCGTCTATTAGATGATAACTGGTATATGTTGCCAATGGATGAACGCCGCAAATTAATGCGCTCTCATGGCGAAATCGGCCGCAAATATGC
>Ga0207747_1000351_pt1 | contig 56076 bp, 55 predicted proteins | sample HigsolmetaGSP11D_FD_184839 | JGI IMG/M metagenome (GOLD analysis project Ga0207747, IMG submission 184839) | High solid enriched microbial communities from the Joint BioEnergy Institute, USA - SP1-1-D (SPAdes) | ecosystem: Engineered > Bioreactor > SSF (Solid state fermentation) > Aerobic >...
GCAACCGGTCGGCCCCTTCAGTAGCAGCGGCAGGCGGTTGCGGAAGGCGTGCTCGAACAGGATGCACTCGTCGCCGATCGGGGCGTAGTAGGGAACCTCCGGCGGCATGGCGCCCGAAGGGCCGGGCGCCACCTCCCACCTGTTCCGCAGGGCGGAGATATTCAAGGAACTCTCCCTCACTCGGCCGGCATCGGCACGGCGGTGCCGAGGCGCGCGGCGCGCTTCTCCCGCACCGGGCCGAGAACCGACCAGACATACATCAGGACAGCGATCCCCACGAAGATGCCGGCACCGAGGCGCATCCAGTAGAATAGCGCGATCTGGTCCTGCACCTCCATGTAGTTCATGCCCAGCACCCGCTGCAGGTGCACCTGGACCACGCCGGCGAAGGTCAGCGCCACGGTCATGAACACCACTGCCGCCGTCATCAACCAGAAGCTCCAGATGTTGAGCCTCTGGTTGTAGGGCTGCACGCCGCGCAGATAGGGCATGGCGTAGGTGATCATCGCCAGGTTGATCATCACATAGGCGCCGTAGAAGGCCAGGTGGCCGTGCGCCGCCGTCACCTGCGTGCCATGGCTGTAGTAGTTGACGAAGGACAGGGTGTGCAGGAAGCCCCAGACCCCCGCCCCGAAGAAGGCGGTCACGGTGCAGCCGAGCGACCACAGCATGGCGGCCTTGTTCGGATGATCCCGCCGGCCGCGCCAGACCATGGTGAAGCAGAAGATCACCATTGCGAAGAAGGGCGCAACCTCGAAGGCAGAGAACACGCTGCCGATCCACTGCCAGTAGCCCGGTGCGCCGATCCAGAAGTAGTGGTGCCCGGTGCCGAGCAGGCCAGAGAACAGCGCCAGGCCGATGATGCCGTAGAGCCACTTCTCCACCACCTCGCGGTCCACCCCGGTCATCTTGATGACCAGGAAGGCGAGGATGGAGGCCATGACCAGTTCCCACACGCCTTCCACCCAGATGTGGACCACCCACCACCAGTACAGCTTGTCGACTGCGATATTGGCCGGGTCCCAGATGGCGAAGAGCCAGAACACCGCGATGCCCCAGAGGCCCAGCAGCAGCACGCTGGTAATCGCGGTGCGACGCCCCTTCAGCACCGTCATCGAGACGTTGTAGAGGAAGATCAGCGCGACGACGACGATCGCCCATTTGATCCAGAGCGGCTGCTCCAGGAATTCGCGCCCGCCATGGATGCCGAACAGGTAGCCCGCCACCGCGGCGAGCGCGCCGAAGAGCAGCAGCGCAAATTGGACATAGGCGAGCGTGGGGCTCTCGATGTCGCGCTCCGCCTCCTCCGGCACCAGGTAGTAGGCCGCGCCGAAGAAGCCCATCAGCAGCCATACGATCAGCGCATTGGTGTGGATCATGCGCAGGACGTTGAAGGGCACCAGCTCCGAGAGGAAATTCGGAAAGACATAAACCGTGCCCGCGAGCAGGCCGAACAGGATCTGGACGACGAACAGGCCCAGCGCGCCCAGAAAATAGGTGTAGGCCACCTTCTGGCTTGCGTATTTCACGATACTGTCTCCCTCAGCCCGCCGGGGTGGGCGGCCAGTTCTGGGTGTTGATCTTGCTGACGAATTCCAGGAAGTCGGCGAGGTCGCTCACCTCCTGGTCGCTCAGGTGGAATTGCGGCATCTGCCGCCGGCCTTCGACGCCGCTGGGCTGTGCGGCCATCCAGGCGGCCAGGGTTTCGCGTGCGCCTTGCGGGTCCTTGTCGCCGCCCCAACGCTTCCAGACATTGCCAAGCTCCGGCGCGAAATAGGCACCTTCGCCCAGCAGCGTGTGGCAGTTGATGCAGGAGTTGCGCTCCCAGACCTCCTTGCCTCGCACCACGCCCTCACTCATCGCCGTGACCGGGGCGCTGGTCCGGTTGATGTAGAACTGGCTGTGCAGGGTCAGGGCTACGAAGGCGACGAAGAAGAAGGCCGAGCCCCCGTAGAAGATGTTGCGTGTCGCCGCCTTGGTCAGACGTTCGCTCATCGGCCCACCCCCTTGCCGGAGCCCCCGGTCCGGGGCCGCGCCGCCGGCGGCCGGCTTCCCGCCGGCCAAGTAGGATTTAAGTACCTGAAATTACTCAGGATCCCTATTGATGCACGCATCGGAGAACACCCCCTTGCCACGGCGATCTGTGCTGCCGGGCTTAAAGCTGCTTGCGAAATGCATCTTATCTGCTATGCAGCGGCATGCCAAGTCTGGTTGCCCATCCCGAACCGGAATCAATCACCGCGAATGCCGATTGGGGAGCGCTGTCGCGCCTGCCCGGCAATCCGATGATGTGGATCCTGATCCTCGGCGAACTCGCCGTCTTCGGCGTCTTCTTCGTCGGCTTCGCCATGGCGCGCGCACTGGATCCTGTCACCTTCGACGCGTCGCAGGCGCATCTCGACCGCACCATCGGCGCGGCCAACACGCTGTTGCTCATCACCAGCGGCTGGCTTGCGGCGCTCGGCGCGCGGGCCGAGGCTTCAGGGCGGAACCCGCGCGCCCTGCTGGCCGGCGCGGCGCTGCTCGGCCTCATGTTCCTGGCGGTGAAGGCGCGGGAATACGGCGCGGAGATCGGTGCCGGCCTTTATCCGGAGACGAACACCTTCTTCACGCTCTATTACCTGCTCACCGGCTTCCACGCGCTGCATGTGGTGATGGGCGTGATCGTGCTCGGCATCGTCGCCTGGCTGCGCGGCCTGGACAATGTCGAGACCGGATGCGCCTTCTGGCACATGGTCGATCTGATCTGGGTGATCCTCTACCCGCTCGTCTATCTGATCCGTTGAGGGAGCGACGGGAATGACGCTGACCCGCACATGGCTCCTCCTGGTGCTGCTGACTCTCGCCGCCCTGGTCATCGGGCGGCCCGCCGGGGATGCGCCGCTCGGCGCCACGATGGTCGCCGGCCTGCTGTTCGTCTCCGCCTTCAAGGCGATGCAGATCCTGCGGAATTTCCTCGGCCTGCGACATGCCGGCACCGGCTGGCAGGCAGTCTTCATCTTCTATCTGGCCCTGATCGCGACGGCGATCCTCAGCGCCTATGTGCTGGCAGGAAGCGGCATGCTGGCGCGGGCCCACTGATTCATCGGGCCAGTATCGCGGCTGCCCTTGCCAGCACCCCCGCCGCAGCGGCACGGAAGGCTTCCATCCGGCCCGGCACCCCGCTCTCCTCCCCCTTCCAATTGAAGGAGAAGCAGAAACCGACCGGATGAGCATTCACCACCATCTGGCCGGCCACGGCGACGGCGTTGCTGTCCTGCCAGAAGATGCTGCCGCCCTTGGCATAGGCGGCAATACCGGGCGGCACGATCAGCGGGATGGCATCGGCCATGGCCTGTATGCGCCGGAATTCGGTCAGCATCTCCGGCGTGTGGAAGAACTCGCCCGCAAGCACACGGCGATACCAGCCGACCAGCTCTGTCGCCGTGCTCACGCTGGTCTCAAGCTCGTTCACCGGCGGCCGCACCGGCCCGACCGGCTGCCGTATTGCCTGCTGGATTCCCTCCCAGCCGAGATCGGTGCCGGGCGGCGCGCCCGCCAGGGCGGAGAACATCCGCCGCGTGGAGTCCGGGATGCGCGTGGCGCTCAACCCCGCCGCCCGCACCAGCTCCCGCACGCGCCCTGCGCCGAGGATCCGCATCGCAGCATCCGTCGCCGTGTTATCGCTATGCGCGATCATCGCCTCCAGCACCGCACGGGCTTCCGTCGTGCCCGAGAGGTGCTCCAGCACCGGGCTGACCGGGGAGCGGATGCCGTCGTCAATCGTCACCTGCTCCTCCAGACTGCGGCGCCCGGCCTCCACTTCCTGCAGCCAGGCAGCAAGGACGAAGGTCTTGAATGCGCTGCCAACAAAGAGCGGCAGGTCCGGCTGAAGGGCCAGGCGCCAGGCGCCGCCCGGATCCGTGGCCTCGACCAGCAGACTCTTCTCGCCGGGCAGCAGCGCGAAACGCTGCAACGCCGCCTGAAGGGCCGGATCATCGGGGGCGGCACCTGCCTGCGCCGCGCCAAGCGTAGCCATGGCGGAGGCGGCAAGCACGAAACTGCGGCGGCGCATGCGTATCCCTCTCCCGGAAAGGTGGGGGCCTGGCCGGACCCCGCTGACAGCCTCAATCCGTTGCCTGGGCCCGAGGGCTGTCAGCCTCGTTCACATTGTGCAGGTCGAAGGGACCCATGCCTTGTACCTGCACGATGCAAGGGCCGCCGGTGCACCAGGCAGAGTGTGCTCCCGTGCCGGCATCACCGCATAGCTGCCCGGCGGCAGCGCTGTACCCGAGGGCGTATCCAGCTTGCCGCCCATGCCGGCAGGGAAGGTGCCGGAGATCACGGTCAGATGCTCGGCCATCGAGTGCCAGTGCGGCGGCACCCGGTAGCGATCCGGTATCCGCAGCCGCATCACGAAATCGCCCTGCTTGCCCGGATCGCCAGAGAGCAAGGCCAAGTCCGCGCCCTTGGGCAGGACGGGCGGCGCCGCACCCCAGCGCATCTGGTCGGGTGACGTGGCGACAGGCCCACTGGCCGCCATGGCCGCTGCCGGGGCAAAGGCCAGCAATGCCGCAAGCGGTAGGTCCTCCATGGTGCCCTCCCGAATGATCTCGCGACCGGGATGAAGGCTAATCCCGGTCCGATTCGCCCCATGAACACGCCTGCGTGTTCATCCTTGGCCAAGGCTCAGCCAAGCACCAGCACCAGCGCTCTCCGCAAGGCGCCCAGGGGATCGCGGCCCGGCCCGGTGGCGACCAGCGCCCGGTGCCCGCCCGGCAGCACCAGATGCCGCGCTCCGGGCAGCAGCGCGGAGGCCACCGGCACCAGCCCGTCATTCGGCCCGCCGCCACGCCGCTCGATCCAGCGAGCGAGCGGCAGGTAGCGCCGGTCCGGGCCACGCGCCGTCTCCGGCTCCAGCCGGCTGGCGCAGCAGAGGATCGGCAGCCGGCGCGGCAGTTCGGCCACCGCCTCGGCATGGGCCTGCATCCAGGCGGTGCGGGTAGTGGTGGTGAGGTCCTGCAGCCCCTCCCCATCCCCCAGCCGCAATGCCCGCAGGATGCCACTCGCCGCACGGTGCAGCGGCCCCGCCTTGACCAGCGCATCCGCCACCGGGGAGCCGAAGAAGGGCGACTGGAAGGCAATCAGCGCGCGGCAATACCCCAGCGCCTTGGGATCGAGCAGCGCGGCCAGCGCCTCCAGCCCGCCCTTGCTATGCGCCACCAGCACCGCCGGCCGCGGATCGGCAGTGAGCGCGGCGCGCAACCGCAGGGCATTGGCGAGCACCGGCGCGCCGGTCGGCACCGGGACGACCTCCGCCCGCACGCCCAGGCCGAGCAGCCAATCCCGCTGCGCGCCCATATAGTCGATGCCGAACCGCCCGAGGGTGGCGACCACCTCGCCCAGCAGCCCATAGGCGAAGAGCACGCGGCTGCCGCAGAGGAGCGCCACGACATCGCCATCCGTCGCGGCTTCCGTCACAGCGGCGCGCAGGCCTCGCGCAGCCAGGCGGCGGTGTCCGCATCGCAATGCGGCGCCACCTCCGCCAGCACGCGGGCCTGGTAGGCGTTGATCCAGTCCCGCTCCGCCGCGGTCAGCATTGCGGGCTCGATCAGGCGGCGCTCATAGGGGGCGAGGGTCAGGGTCTCGAATTCCAGGAAGGTCTTGACCTGGTCCGGCAGCTTCGGCGCCTCCCGCACCAGCAGCAGGTTCTCGATGCGGATGCCGTACTGGCCGGGAAGGTAATAGCCCGGCTCGTCGGAGAGGATCATGCCGGGCTGCAAGGGCACCGGCTTCGCCGCGCGGCTGAAGGCGACCGGCCCCTCATGCACGGAAAGAAAGCTGCCGACGCCATGGCCGGTGCCATGGTCGTAATCCAGCCCTGCATCCCAGAGCGGCCGGCGGGCGATGGCATCCAGATGCGGCCCGGCCACGCCCTGCGGGAAGCGCAGCGTCGCCAGCGCGACATGGCCCTGCAACACGCGGGTATAGCGCTGCTTCAGCAGCGCCGGCGGCTCTCCCGGTCCGGTCCAGAGGGTACGGGTCACATCCGTGGTGCCATCCAGGTACTGACCACCGGAATCGATCAGGTAGACCTCGTCCGGGCGAATGGGGCGGTTGCTCTCCGGCGTGACGCGGTAGTGGACGATGGCGCCATTCTCGCCGGCACCGCTGATCGCCGGGAAGCTTTCGGCCCGGAACAGATCGACCTGTCGGCGGAATTCCAGCAGCCGGTCGGCGGCGCTGATCTCCGTTTCGGCCCCCTGCGGCGCGGCGCGATGGAACCAGGCGAGGAAGCGAGCCAGCGCCACGGCGTCGCGGCGATGCGCGGCGCGGGCGCCTTCCTGCTCCACCGGGTTCTTGCAGGCGCGCGGCAGGCGGCAGGGATCCTCACCGGTGGCGACGGTGGCGCCGGCCTCGCGCAGGGTCTGGGCGATCCAGGCCGGCGTCGCCTCCGCATCCACCCGCACGCGCTTTCCAGAGAGCGCGCGCAGCGCCGCTTCCAATTCGCCACGCGGCCGTACCACCACGCCATTGCCGAGATGCGCCCGCGTCTCCGGCGGCACCTTGCCCGGATCCATGAAGACCTCGACCGAGCCGTCGGCCCGCAGCAAGGTGAAGCCGAGAGCGAGCGGCGTATGCTCCAGATCACTGCCGCGGAGGTTCAGCAGCCAGGCGAGGGAATGGGCATCCGCCAGCACTATCGCATCCTCGCTGGCCTCGCGCAGCGCCGTCGCGGCTTCCGCCCGCTTCTCCGCCGCAGGCTTGCCGGCGAATTGCAGCGGATGGGGCACGGCAGCGGCGGCCGGCGGAGCGGGGCGGTCACGCCAGACGGCATCGAGCGGATTGGCCGCCAGCGGCACCAGGGTCACTTCCGGCCCCTCCAGCCGCTTCAGCGCGGCCTCCGGATGCAGCCAGGGGTCATACCCTATGCGCATACCTGCTGCGTGCTGCTTCAACCAGTCGGCTGGGGGTTCCTCGGTAATATGGCGCCGTTCCCACAGCGCCGGGTCGGTCTGCTGCGCCGCCTGGGTGGTGTAGCGGCCGTCGATGAAGAGCGCGGCCCGGTCCGGCAGCACGATGGCGAGGCCAGCGCTACCGGTGAAGCCAGTCAGCCAGGCCAGCCTTTCCCCGGAGGGCGGGACGTATTCCCCAAGGTACTCGTCGGCGCGGGGCACCAGGAAACCGTCCACGCCGGCGCGGGCAAGCTCGGCGCGGAGGGCGGCAAGGCGTTCGGCTGGGGTCACGTCGGCTGCTCCTCGCGAGATTCGTTACATTAAACCGCATTAATTCTCACAAATCCATGCGTCTAGCGCATGGCTCAACTTCGGCCTTGGCACCTACGCCGGTGCGTTGGCGGGTCTATCTGACTCCCTGGAAGTGCGATGAACCCGCACCGGCGCCGGGCCAAACGGACCCGAGCGCATGAGCCGGAACGCTTACCATGGATGCCCGTATGACCAAGGCAGAGGCTGCCCTGCTCCTGCCTGCCCACAAGACTCCCGCCGCCGATCGGGTCGAGGCGATCCGCCTCGCCGCCGCCGCGGCTCGGGACGCCGCCCTTGCCTCCTGGCTGGGCCGCGTCTTCCACCGCATTCTGGACCGCGTGGTCGAGTGGCAGGAAAAGCAACTCGCCATGCGGGAGCTGAATGCACTGAGCGACCGTGAACTGGCCGATATCGGCCTGACCCGCGGCGACCTGCCCCGCATCCTGGCCAAGCCGGCCCGCCGCGCCGCGCACAAGGGCACGGCCCAGGCGGCCTGACCTGTCCGGCCGGCGCGGGAAGGCTTCCCCTTCCGGCGCCGTTCGCGACGACGAGACCGTTGCGCAACGCATGGCAGGGTCAGCGCGCAACGCAATTGCGGAATGGGGTGCAACCGGCCTCTGATAGGTTCATGCCGGTTGCAATCTGGGTCGTGGTCGCCGCGGCCTCCGCCTCCATCAGCCTCGCCCTCGGGGTCAGGCAGACCTTTGGATTGTTCCTGCTGCCTCTGGCACAGGAACAGGGGCTTTCGCCCGCGATCCTCGGCACCGCGGTCGCGGTGCACAACCTGCTCTGGGGCCTCAGCCAGCCGGTTTCCGGCGCGATCGCCGACCGGCATGGGGCGGGGCGCGTCATGGCCGGAGGCGCGCTGTTCCTTGCGGCCGGGCTTGCCTTGCCAGCGCTGTTCCCCAATGCGCTGACCATTCTGTTCGGCATCGGCATCCTGACCGGGATCGGCGTCTCCTGCACCGGCACCGGCGCGGCGCTGGCCGCGGTGGGGCGCGCCGTGCCGCCGGCCAAGCGGGGCGAGATGATCGGCCTGGCCAGCGCCGGGGGCTCACTCGGCCAGGCAGCGATGGTGCCGATGGCGCAGAGCCTGATCGGCGGCTTCGGCGCGGTGATGACGCTCGGCATCCTGGCGCTGACCATGCTGCTGATCGTGCCCATCGCCCGGACGATCGAATGGCGCTCACCAGCGCAGACCTCCGGACCGGCGCCGACCGGGCTGGCCGGGCTCCCGGCCCTGGCAAGCATGGCGCTGTGCGACCGCGATTTTGCGCTGTTGACCCTGGGCTTCTTCGCCTGCGGCTTCCAACTCGCCTTCCTGACCGTGCACCTGCCTTCCTATGTGGTCCTCTGCGGCCTGCCGGCAGGGCTTGGCGCCATGGCGCTGATGACGATCGGGCTGTTCAACATCCCCGGAAGCTGGCTCTGCGGCCGGGTGAGCAATTACATGCGGCCAGAGCTGGCGCTGGGCTGGATCTACATGCTGCGCAGCGTGGCCATCGCCTGCTTCGTGCTGGCACCGCCGAGCTATGGCGGCACGCTGGTCTTCGCCGCGGTGATGGGCTTCACCTGGCTCGGCACCATTCCGCTGACCAGTGCCGCCATTGCCCGCCGCTTCGGCGTGGCGGATCTGGGGGCGCTCTACGGCGTGTGTTTCCTGTCGCACCAGATCGGCGGCTTCCTGGGCGCCGGGGCCGGAGCGGTGCTACTGGAGACGACGGGCAGCTATGACGCCTTCTGGCCGGTGATGGTGGTGGTGGGGATCACGGCCTCCGCGGTGAACTGGATCACGCGGCCGCCCGTGCGAGCAATGGCATGAGGCGGGAGATCGGGGACGGCCGCAAACCACCGGCCTGACCGCGGCCGGGGCGATTCAGGTCCAGGGACATGAAGGCGCGCATGGGCAGCGGAACGATTCTGCGCATGCTTGCCCTGGCGGTTCCCCTGGCTGGCATGATCGCCTGCAGCAATCCCACGCCTGGGGGCTACGCGGATCGGGCCACCCCCGCCTATGCGGGCCTGGCGCTTTCCACCCCGACGGGGCAGCGGCCGGTCAGGCATCCCGAGAAGATCGGCATCGGCATCGCCGCCCCGCCCTGCGACATAAGAAGTGCGGAGGTCGCCCGGCTCGGCCTGTCCTGGTACTACAATTGGAAGGCTGTGCCGGAAGCGCTGCTCGGCCCGCAATTCGTGCCGATGATCTGGGGTGCCCGGGAGGTCTCGCCGGGGCACCTGCTCTACGCCGGGACCGCCCCTGCCGGGGTCATCCTCGGCTTCAACGAGCCCGACAACCCGAGGCAGTCCGCGATGACGGTGGAACAGGCGCTTGACCTGTGGCCGGAGCTGATGCGGACCGGCGCCCGCCTCGGCTCACCCGCGACCACCGACGCGCTGGGCAACTGGATGCGCGAATTCATGCAGAAAGCGGAGGCGCGCCGTTACCGGGTGGATTTCGTCGCCGTGCACTACTACGCCGACGACCTCGATGTCGGGAAGTTCCAGCGGCTTCTCGAAGCCGTGCACGAGACCTATGGCAAGCCGATCTGGGTGACCGAGTGGGCGCCGGTGGACTGGACCGATCTCGGGAAGTACTCGGAGCAGCAGCTTGCGGACTACCTCTACGCGGCCAGCCACATGCTCGACCGGCTGGACTTCGTCGAGCGGCACTCCTGGTTCTCGGCCTATGAGGGGGCTGACAATCTATACGGCTGGAACAATGCGGCGATCGCGCCGGATGGCAGCCTCACCCTCGTTGGCCGGACCATGGCGACCCTGACCGGGCATTGAATCAGACGGGTGCTGCCAGGTCCCTTCCCTTCCGCAGCACCAGCGTCGTCCACGGCCCGATATCGTAGCGTGCCTCCAGCACCAGCCCTTGTCGCCGGTGCGCCGCCAGCACCATGCGCGCCTGGGTGCCGAGCAGCCCGGCCAGGATCGCCGTGCCGCGCGGCGCCAGATGCGCCGCTAGGTCCCGCGCCATGGCGCAAAGCGGCCGTGCCAGGATATTGGCAAAGACCAGGTCGTAGTGCCCGCTCCGCACCGCACGGTGCCGCCAGCCATCCGCCAGCCGCACCGAAACCAGCCGCTGCACGCCATTCAGCCGGGCATTGTCGTTGGCGACGCGCACCGACCAAGGCTCGATATCGGTCGCCAGCACCGGTTGGTGCAGCAGCTTCGCCGCCGCCATGGCCAGGATGCCGGAGCCGGTGCCGAGATCCAGAATCCGGCGCGGCTTCCGGTGCGCGATGCGCTCCAGCGCCAGCAGGCAGCCGCGGGTGGAATTGTGCTCGCCGCTGCCGAAGGCGAGCCCGGCATCCAGGCGCAGCACAAGTCGCCCATAGGTGACGGGGTCCGGCAGATGCGTCGGCCGCACCAGGAAGCGATGGCCGATGCGCTGTTCCGGGAAGCTCTCGATGGTGCGGGCAAGCCAGCCCTCGGCCTCGATCGGCCCGGATTGCAGCGCCGGCGGCTCGATGCCCGTGACGGCGGCGGCCAGAGCCAGGGCGCCGGTCAGTTCGTCGTCGCCAGCACCGGCCTCCCGCACCCCGTCCAGGCGCCAGGTATCGGTTGCCTCGTCGCGGAAATAGCCAACCGTGGCACAGACGGTCTGGAGCGCCGCCTCGAAGGCGGGGACCGCGTGTTCCGGCAACCCCTCGATCCAGAGTGCCTCCAGCGGCTCGGTGCGGCGGCGAGAGAGTGGCGTCGGCCAATTCGGCCCGTCGGCAGGCATCATGCCTTCTCCACGAAGCGGTCCAGCACGCGTTTCGGGCCGGCCTTCTCGAAATCGATGTCCAGCTTGTCGTCCTCCACCGCGGTGACGCGGCCATAACCGAATTTCTGATGGAAGATGCGCTGCCCGACGGTGATCGCATCCGTGCGGGCCGGGCGCTGCTGTACCTCCCAGGCGCCGGCCTCGATCACCCGGCGCCGGGCCTGCAATCCGCCGGCGCCCATGAAGACGCTCGGCATCCCGGCGATGCGGTTGCGTGCCATGGCGGCGCTGCCCTCCCGCTGCACCTGTTCATCCGGCAATTCATCCAGGAAACGGCTTGGGATGGAGCTGGACCAATTGCCGTAGATGCGCCGGTTGGCGGCGCTGCTGATAATGGCCAGCTTGCGCGCCCGGGTCAGGCCGACATAGGCGAGGCGCCGTTCCTCCTCCAGCCCCTTCTCGCCGCCCTCGTCCAGGGCGCGCTGGTGCGGGAAAAGCCCCTCCTCCCAGCCCGGCAGGAAGACCATGTCGAATTCGAGCCCCTTGGCGGCGTGCAGCGTCATCAGGGAGACGCGGTCGCCTTCGGCGCTCTCGTCATTCTCCATCACCAGCGCGACGTGGTCCAGGAAGCCGGGGAGCGATTCAAATTCGCCCAGCGCGCGGAGGAATTCCTTCAGGTTCTCCAGCCGTCCCGGCGCCTCCGGCGACTTGTCCTGCTTCCACATCTCCGTATAGCCGCTCTCGTCCAGCAGGGTCGCAGCGACGACGACATGGCCCTCGCGCGGCAGCATCTCCCGCCAGCGGGCGAAGCCTTGGAGCAATTCCGAAAGGGCCTGGCGCGGCCTGGGACGGAGCGCATTGGTCTGCACCAGGCGCTCGGCGGCGGCCGAGAGCGGCAGGCGCTGCTCGCGTGCGATCTGGTGCATGGCGCGCAGCGCGGTATCGCCCAGGCCGCGCTTCGGGACATTGACGATCCGCTCGAAGGCCAGGTCGTCCGCCGGCTGCGCCAGCACGCGCAGATAGGCGAGCGCATCGCGGATTTCCTGCCGCTCATAGAATTTCAGGCCGCCGACGACGCGGTAGGGCACGCCAAGGGTGATGAGCCGCTCCTCGAAGGCGCGGGTCTGGAAGCCGGCGCGGACCAGGATGGCGATCTCGGCAAGAGGATGGCCGGAGCGGCGCGCGGCCTCGATCCGCTCGCCCACCATGCGCGCCTCCTCCTCCGAATCCCAGAGGGAGACGACGCGCACCTTCTCTCCATCCGCGTCGTTGCGCCCAGCGCGCAGGGTCTTGCCAAGGCGGCCGGTATTGAAGGAGATCAGATGCGAGGCAGCGGCGAGGATCGGCCGGGTCGAGCGGTAATTCGACTCCAGCCGCACCACCCTCGCATTCGGAAAGTCCTTCTCGAAGCGAAGGATGTTCTCGATCTCGGCGCCGCGCCAGGAATAGATGGACTGGTCGTCATCGCCGACGCAGCAGATGTTGCGGTGCCCCTGGGCGAGCAGCCGCAGCCAGAGATACTGCACCAGGTTGGTGTCCTGGTACTCGTCCACCAGGATGTAGCGGAAGCGGCGGTGCCAGTCGGCCAGCACCTCCGGATGGTTCCGCAGGATCTCCACCACATGCAGCATCAGGTCGCCGAAATCGGCGCAGTTCAGCTCGCGCAGCCGCTGCTGGTAGGCGGCGTAGAGCGCCCTGGCGCGGCCATTGGCGAAGTCCGTGTCCTCGGCCGGCGTTACCTTGTCCGGCACAAGGCCGCGATCCTTCCAGCGCTGGATCACCGCCATCATGCCCGGTGCAGGCCAGCGCTTCAGGTCCACCCCGGCCGCCTCCATCACCTGCTTCAGCAGGCGGAGCTGGTCATCCGTATCGAGGATGGTGAAGGCGGAGGTCAGCCCCACCAATTCCGCATGCCGCCGCAGCATCCGGGTGCAGAGGGCGTGGAAAGTGCCGAGCCAGAGCCCTTCCACCGGCCGCCCGAGGATGGCGGAAATCCTCTCCCGCATCTCCCGCGCCGCCTTGTTGGTGAAGGTCACGGCCAGGACCTGGCCGGGAAAGGCTTTCCCGGTCACCAGCAGATGCGCGAAGCGGGTGGTCAGCACCCGGGTCTTGCCGGTGCCGGCGCCGGCCAGGACCAGCAGCGGGCCGTCCAGTGTCTCCACTGCCTCCCGCTGCTCCGGGTTCAGGCGGGCAAGGTAATCGGGCACGGAGGCGCTCATCGGCAATTCCCGAACGATCCGGCGCCGCGGCGGCGTCGCCATGCAAGAAGGAACAGAGGGTGGGGGTGAACCAGAACTGGCGCGGGCACGAATGGCGATATAGAACGGGTGGCGAACTCCTCCAACCTTTCCGGCCCTCTCCCCCTGCCCTTGCTTCTTCGTTTCCTCGAATGGTCGGCCTTCCGCGGCGGGGCGCTGCTGGCGGGCGGCATCTTCCTTGGCGTGTTGCTGCCGCCCCTGGCCACGGCAACGCGGGATGTGGTGACCCCGGTGGTCGCCGGACTGATGACCCTGGTGCTGCTGAGGGTCGATCCGGCGCAGGTGCTGGCCTATCTGCGGCGGCCATTGCTGGTGCTGGCGCTGCTGGCCTGGTTGCTGCTGGCCTGCCCGCTGATCGCCTTCGCCATAGCCCGCGCCGCCGGGCTGGACGGGCCGCTGGGGGCGGGGCTGGTCATCATGGCAACGGGCTGCGCCGCCACCTCCTCCCCCGCCTTCGCCCGGCTGGTGGGACTGGATGGGGAGATCTCGCTGGTTGCGGCCGTGCTCTCCACCCTGCTGGTGCCCTTCACCGCGCCGCCGCTGGCACTGGGGCTGCTGGGGATCGACCTTTCCATCTCGATCAGCGGACTGATGACGCGGCTGACGCTGGTGGTGGGGCTGCCGCTGCTGCTCTCGATCGTGATCCGACGAGTGCTGGGACCGGAGCGGCTGGCACGGATCGGCCGCGCCGTAGACGGTGCGGTGGTGCTGCTGGTGGTGCTCTATGGCTTCGGTGTGATGGACGGGATGCAGGCGAAGCTGCTGGCGGAACCCGGTTGGGTCGCGGGTGGCGTCGCCCTGGCCTTCGCCGGAAATTTCGGGCTGAACCTCCTGACCGCGCTGGCATTCGCTCCGGCGGGGAAGCGCGTGGCGCTTTCCTCCGGGTTGCTGTCGGGCAACCGCAACATGGCTCTGTATCTGGCGGTGCTGCCGGCGGCGACGGATACGCGGATCCTGCTGTTCTTCGCGCTGTGCCAGTTCCCGCTCTTCCTCAGTCCCTTCCTGCTGCGGCCAGTTTACGATCGTATCCGCATCTCCTGAGCCCTGCCGGTCCAGTGGATGTCTCGTCGGCGCCCGGCTAGACCCGGGCAATGCGCAACATCGCCACCAGCATCGAGATCCAAGCGCCGCCTGCCACCATCTGGCGCATCTTGACGGATTTCCGCGACTATCCGGCCTGGAACCCCTTCATTCGCAGCATCGAGGGCGAGGCCCGCGCCGGCGCGCGGCTGCGGATCCGGATCGAGCCGCCCGGCCGGTCTCCGATGACCTTCCGCCCAAGGCTCCTGTCGGCGGAGCCGGCGCGGGAGCTGCGCTGGCTCGGCCATCTGCTCATCCCCGGCCTCTTCGATGGCGAGCATAGCCTGCAGCTCGAGGCACAGGCCCCGGCGGCCTGCATCCTGCACCATGCCGAGCGCTTCTCCGGGCTGCTTGTCCCGCTCTTCGGCCCGGGGATCCTGGACGCGACGCGGCAGGGCTTCGAGGCGATGAATGCCGCTCTCAAGCGCCGCGCCGAGGCAGCGGCAGCCGGGGAGGGCTGACGGAGACGGGAGAGCCTAGGCCGGCGCAGGCGTCTCCTTCACCGGCCGTACGCCCAGGATATGGGCGATGGCATAGACCAGATCCGGCCGGTTCAGTGTGTAGAAGTGGAACTCGTCCACGCCATTCGCCTGCAGCAGCCGCACCTGCTCCGCGGCCACCACGACGGCAACCATGCGGCGGGTCTCAGCATCCTCGTCGAGCCCCTCGAACAGGCGGCCCATCCAGTCGGGGACACTGGCGCCGCACATGGCGGAGAATTTCCGCACCTGGGCGAAATTCGTCACCGGCAGGATGCCCGGCACGATCGGCACCTTGATGTCGGCCGCGGCGCAGCGGTCAAGGAAACGCAGATAAGTTTCGGTGTCGAAGAAATACTGGGTGATGGCGCGGGTCGCCCCGGCATCGATCTTGCGCTTCAGGTTATCCAGATCGTGCTCGGCCGAGAGCGCGGCCGGATGCGTCTCCGGATAGGCGGCGACGCTGATCTCGAAGGGCGCGATCCGCGCCAGCCCCTCCACCAGATCCGCGGCGAAGGCATAGCCTTCGGGATGCGGCTCGTAGCGTTCGGCCCCGGCCGGCGGGTCGCCGCGCAGCGCGACGATGTGCCGCACCCCGGCCGCCCAGTAGCCGCGCGCCACCTCATCCACCTCGGCGCGGGAGGCGCCGACGCAGGTGAGATGCGCTGCCGGGGTCAGGCTGGTCTCCTGCACGATCCGGGCCACGGTCGCATGGGTGCGGGCCTGGGTGCTGCCGCCCGCCCCGTAGGTGACCGAAACGAAGCGCGGCCGGAGCGGCTCCAGCCGGCGGATGCAGGACCAGAGCTGGCTCTCCAGCGCCTCCGTCCGCGGCGGGAAGAATTCGAAGGAAAGCTTGGGCGCGGGCAGCCCCATGGGCGCCGGGAGAGCGCTGATGCGCGGGCCGGTCAGCCAGCGTTGCAAGGTGTCAGGGGGCTGGTGGTCCATGCGGCATCCTCTGCCGGTTTCGGACGGGTTTCGCAAGCATGAGGGGCAGCGCGATACTGGTCGTTCCGATGGCGCGGGAAATGGTGCTATGGCACCGTCCAGGCCAGCACCGGGTCTGGTGACGCGGGGCAGCCAGCGCCCCTTCTGGACAAGCCGGGCGCTTGACCGAGATATAGGACGCGAAAGACACCCCCCGCCCATGCGCCTGCCAGTCCTCATCCTCCCCCTGCTCACCCTGCTGCTGCTGCCGGCCGGCTGCGCCACCCGCCCCGATCCCGCAGACCCGGAGGCGGTGGCGGAGTTCGAGCAGACCAACGATCCCGCCGAGCCCTTCAACCGCACCATGTATTCGGTGCATCAAGCCATCGATTCGGCGGTGCTGCGGCCGGTGGCGGTCGCCTATCGCGATGTCGTCCCCCAGCCGGTCCGCCTCGGCATCACCAATGTCCTCGGTAACCTGCGGTCGCCGGTGATCCTGGTGAACGACATGCTGCAGGGACAGCCCAGGCGGGCCGGGGACACGCTCGGGCGCTTCCTGATCAATTCCACAGTCGGCCTCGGCGGCATCTTCGACGTGGCAAGGGATCACTTTGGTGTGCGCGGGCACAATGGTGACTGGGGCCAGACCATGGCCCGCTGGGGCGTGGAGGAAGGGCCTTTTCTGTTCGTGCCCATCCTTGGCCCCTCCAATCCGCGCGACCTGGCAGGCTTCGGGCTGGGCCTCGTCACTGATCCGCTGAACTGGTTCGGACAGGGCCTGGCTGTGGACATACTGACCGGCACCCGTGCCGGCATGACCGTTATCGATACCCGAGAAGGCCTGATTGAACCTCTGGACGAGGTGCAGCGTACCTCGCTCGACCCTTATGCGACCCTACGCAGCGCCTTTCGTCAGCGCCGGAATGCCGAGATCGGCTACCAGACGGACCAGGCGGCACCGGATGCCGGCAACGGAACCGAACAGGCGCCGCCGCGCTGAGCGCATCCCTGGAGACGCAGAGACGATGACCATGACCACTCGCCGCATCCTCCTCCTCGGGGCGGCTCTCGGGCTCTCCCTTGCCGGCGCCGCCCGGGCGGAACCTGACCCCGCCCGCGCCGCCCGCTTCATCCAGACCACCGGCCAGGAACTGGTGGCCGCCATCAATTCCAATGCGCCCGTCGCGCAGCGCCGGCAGGAGGTGGCGACCATCCTGCGCCGCAACGTGGACATCGAAGGGGTCGGCCGGTTCATCCTCGGCCGCTGGTGGCGCGTGGCGACGCCGTCCGAGCGGCAGGAATACCTGAAGCTGTTCGAGGAGACGCTGATCCACAACCTCGCAGCCCGCTTCGGCGAGTATCAGGGCGTGCGCTTCACCGTCGGCCGCACGCAGCAGCGCTCCGAGGACGATGTGCTGGTGAACACCATCATCGAGCGCCCGAACAACCCGCCCTTCTCCCTGGACTGGCGCATCGGGGAGGTGAACGGCCAACTCAAGGTGGTGGACGTGATCGCGGAGGGCACCTCGCTCCGCCTGACGCAGCGCAGCGAGTATTCCTCCGTCATCCAGCGCAATAACGGGCAGGTCTCGGCGCTGCTGGCGGCGATGCGCAACCAGATCCAGCAGCTCGCGGCACGGGAGGGGCGTTAGCCCGCGATCGTCTCGGGTGTTCCACCCGAGACGTGACTCGCCGGTTCGGCGAAGGCTGGCCCCGGATCGCGATGGCCGGAGCGATCCGCGCTAGCGCAGGCTCTCGTAGACCAGCATGCGGTGGCCGTGGTTCACGAATTCGGCGCATTGCCGCATGCCGATATCGGTCAGCACGGCGCGGGAGGGATGGTTGGTCTCCCGCGCCACCGCGATGATGCGGGCAAGCCCGGCGCGGTGCCCGAATTCCAGCGCCGCGCGAGCCGCCTCCCGCGCATAGCCCTTGCCCCGCTCCTCCGGCCATAGAGCGTAGCGGAGCGCGATGCCGCGCCCGTCCGGCCGCTCCATCAGGCCGGCGATGCCGAGGAAGCTCTCATCCTCCGGCCGGTGCACGGCCCAGATGCCGTAGCCGCGCACCTGCCAGAAGTCGATCTCGTCCTCCAGCTCCTCCCGCGTCCGCTCCGGCGTGCGGACGCCGTGCAGCATGTAGGAGAAGACGCGGGGATCCGCCTTCAGCCGCACCAGATCCGGCAGATGTTCCAGGCCAACGGGCAGCAGCATCAGCCGATCCGTGCGGATGATGCGCGCCGAATGCGGCAGCGGGGCGGCAGCCATCACCCCTACCGCGTCAGTGGCTTGTACTTGATCCGGTGCGGCTGCTCCGCCGCGGCGCCGAGGCGGCGTCGCCTGTCGGCCTCATAGGCCTGGTAGTTGCCTTCGAACCACTCGACATGGCTGTCGCCCTCGAAGGCCAGGATGTGCGTCGCCAGGCGGTCCAGGAACCAGCGGTCGTGGCTGATGATGACGGCGCAGCCGGCGAATTCCATCAGTGCCTCCTCCAGCGACCGCAGCGTGTCCACGTCCAGGTCGTTGGTCGGCTCGTCCAGCAGGATGACGTTGTGCGGGCGCTTCAGCATCTTCGCCAGATGCACGCGGTTGCGCTCGCCGCCCGAGAGCACGCCGACCCGCTTCTGCTGGTCCGTGCCCTTGAAGTTGAAGGCGGAGACATAGGCGCGCGAGGGGATGCTGCGCTTGCCGATAGTAATGGTGTCCTCGCCGCCCGAGATCTCCTCCCAAACGGTCTTGCTGTCGTCCAGGCTTTCGCGGCTCTGGTCCACATAGCCAAGCTCGACCGTATCGCCGATGCGGAGCGTCCCGCCATCCGGCTGCTCCTGCCCGGTGATCATGCGGAAAAGCGTGGTCTTGCCAGCGCCGTTCGGGCCGATGACGCCGACAATGCCGCCCGGCGGCAGCTTGAAGGAGAGATCGTCGATCAGCAGGCGGTTGCCATAACCCTTGCGCAGCCCCTCCGCCTCGATGACCACATTGCCGAGACGCGGCCCCGGCGGGATGACGATCTCGGTCGGGTCGGGCGCGCGCTCCTGGCTCTTCGCCAGCAATTCCTCATAGGCCTGGATGCGGGCCTTGCTCTTGGCCTGGCGGGCGGCGGGGGTGCGGCCGATCCATTCCTGCTCCTCCGCCAGTTGCCGCTGGCGGGCGGTCTCCTCGCGCTCCTCCTGCTCCAGCCGCTTCCGCTTCTGCTCCAGATAGGCGGAGTAGTTGCCCTGATAGGGGATGCCGCGGCCGCGGTCGATTTCCAGGATCCATCCGGTGACGTTGTCCAGAAAGTAGCGGTCGTGCGTCACGATCAGCACGGCGCCCGGATACTCCCGCAGCGTCTTCTCCAGCCAGGCGACGCTCTCGGCGTCCAGGTGGTTGGTCGGCTCGTCCAGCAGCAGCAGGTCGGGCTTCTCCAACAACAGCTTGCACAGCGCGACGCGCCGGCGCTCGCCGCCGGAGAGGTTGGTCACGGGGCTGTCGGCCGGCGGGCAGCGCAGCGCGTCCAGCGCGATGTCCACCGTGCGGTCCAGCTCCCACCCATTGGCGGCGTCGATGCGCTCCTGCAATTCGGCCTGCTCGGCGAGGAGCTTGTTCATCTCCTCCTCCGACATCTCCTCCCCGAACTTCAGCGAGATCTCGTTGAAGCGGTCGAGATCAGCCTTCAGCCCGGCGAAGGCGTCCATGACATTCTCGCCCACGGTCTTGTCGGGGTCGAGCTGCGGCTCCTGCGGCAGGTAGCCGACCTTGGCACCCTCCGCGGCCCAGGCCTCGCCACCGAAATCCTTATCCTGCCCGGCCATGATGCGCATCAGCGTGGACTTGCCGGCGCCGTTCGGGCCGAGCACGCCGATCTTGGCATCCGGCAGGAAGGAGAGAGTGATGCCTTTGAAGACCTCACGTCCGCCCGGATAGGCCTTGGTGAGGTTCTTCATGACAAAGACGTACTGATACGCGGCCATTCTTCCGGATTCCTGCGGGCGGGGGGATGTGCGGTTATCTAGCGGCGGGGGGCCAGGGAGGAAAGCCGGGCGCCCCTAACCGATGCGTCGGCGCCGGGTCTTCCGGGTCGGCGCGTGGAAGCCGGGCGGCTTGGAGCGCACCCAGGCCAGGAAGCGGGCGATCTCAGCATCCGCCCGCAGGCTGGGAATGTCGTTCAGGTACCGGGCGAGTTCGGCCTCGCTGAACCGGGCATGAATCGCGCTGTGGCAGATCTGGTGCAGCAGCACGGTGGGCCGGCGCGCCCCACCCTTCAGCTTCGGCGTCAGGTGATGGCGGCTTTGCCGGGCTCCCGGCGGGATCGGGCGGTCGCAGAGTGGGCAGAGAGGCGCCCTGGCATCGGACATGCCGCAGAGATTGGCACGTCCAGCCGTGCCGGGAAGTACCGATTCCTGGGAGGAGTCGAATGGGCCCGGAGGGACTCGAACCCCCAACCAAGCCGTTATGAGCGGCCCGCTCTGACCATTGAGCTACAGGCCCCGAAGGGTTCCCCACTGAATGCCGGGGCGGGGCGCCCGTGGCAAGCATCGGAGCGCGAATCCAGGCTGCCAGCGGCCCCTTCTGGCCCTGCCCGAGGCGGCGGTGGAATATGCCCCCGCCTATGGATGACGAGAGGCGGCGCCCGATGACCGATGACGAGATCCGCGAGATCCTGCTCTCCACCCGCCGCATCGCCGTGGTCGGCGCCTCCGACCGCCCGGCGCGGCCGAGCTTCGGCGTCACCCGCTTTCTGGTGGACCGCGGCTACGAGGTGACGCCGGTCAACCCCGGCATCTCCGGCCGCATCCTGCATGGCAGCACCGTGGTGGCGCGGCTGGAAGAGGCCGGGCCGCTCGACATGGTTGATGTCTTCCGCCGCAGCCAGGAGGCCGGGGCGGTGGTGGACGAGGCGATCCGCCTCGGCGCCCGCACCGTCTGGCTGCAATTGGGCGTCATCGACGACGCGGCAGGGGAACGCGCCCGCGCCGCCGGACTACGCTTCGTGCAGGATCGCTGCCCGGTCATCGAATGGCGGCGGCTTGGGCTGCCGGAGCATATCGGCCGCTGAGCGCCACCGGCCGGAGGCGGCTTGAAAGCATCCCGGCACTGGGCCACTTCCCGCCATGGCCCGCATGGCCGGACCACGCGAAGACGATATGGCCGGACCGCCGGGGCGGACCAGGGAGACACAAGGACCCATGACCGAGGAAGAGCGCCGGATCATCACCCAGTTCGTGGAGCGGATCGCCGGCGCGGCGCCGCCCCCCGCCAGTGGGGGACCCAGCCCCTGGGGCGGTGGCAGCGTGCCCTCCACCCAGCAGCGACCGCCTCTGCCCCCCGTGGACCGGGAGGCGGATGCGCTGATCGCCGATCTGTTCAACCGCTATCCGGAAGCGCGCTATCGCATCACCCAGACCGCCTTCGTTCAGGAAGCGGCGCTGGTGGAGGCGCAGAACCGCATCCGCCAACTGGAATGGGAGTTGGAGAACGCCCGCCAGCAGGCCCAGGCCCAGCCGCAGCGGGGCGGACTCTTCGGAGGGATGTTCGGCGGCGGCAATCCGCGGCCGGCGGCGCCCATGCCGCCCCCGCCCCAGCCGGTCTACCCGCCGGGCTACAATCCCGGGATGCTGCAGCCGCAGCGCGCTGGCTCCGGCTTCCTCGGCACCGCGCTGACCACTGCGGCCGGCGTCGCCGGCGGCATGTTCCTCGGTAACATGCTGATGAATGCCCTCGGTGGCCATGGTGGCATGGCGCATGCCACCGGCCTGACCGGCGGCGGCTTCGGGCAGGAGGCGGTGCCGACCACCTCCCCCTGGACCGATCCCGCCGCCGCGGCGGCGGAGCAGGGCTGGGGCAGCGGCGGGGGCGGCCAGCAGGATGCCTGGGGTGCGCCGGATGACGCCACCCAGGCCGGCTACGACTCCGATTTCGGCGGCGCCGAGGATGCCAGCGGCTATGACGATGGTGGGGACGAGGAGATCTAGGCTCCTCGCCCACCAATGACCGTTCCTCATTGAATCCGCGCATGCCATGAGCGATCAGTCATGCTGACCCGGCTGGACGGAGCCATGGCATGCGCGTTCCGGATCTCGATCTCGACCTGCTCCGCTGCTTCGTCACGGTGGCGGAGCGGGGTGGCTTCACCGCGGCGGGCCAAGCGCTCGGCCTGACCCAGTCCGCGGTCAGCCTGAAGGTGAAGCGGCTGGAGGAGCTGGTCCGCCGCCGGGTGTTCGAGCGCACCAGCCGCGCCATCGCCCTGACGCGGGATGGCGAGACCCTGCTCGCCTATGCCCGCCGCATCCTGGCCCTGAATGACGAGGCGGTGCAGCGCCTGATCGCACCGCCGGTTGCGGGGCGGCTCCGCCTCGGCGTCGCGGACCATTTCGTGCCCCGCAACCTCGCCCCCATGCTGGCCCGCTTCGCCCGCACCTATCCCGAGGTGCGGCTGGAGGTCGAGGTCGGCCGCAGCCACGAGCTGCGCGTGGCGCAGGAGCGCGGCGAGCTCGACCTGGTGCTTGGCAAGCGCCGGGACGGCGAGACGGAGGGACGCCCGATCTGGACCGAGGCCATCGTCTGGGTTGCCGCACCCGACTGGTCCCCGCCGGAGGGCCGCCCCCTGCCGCTGGCCATGCTGCCCCCCGGCTGCATGTTCCGCGACCGCGCCCTGGCAGCGCTGGCCCGCGCCGGCATGGGGTTCGAGGTGGTCTATACCTCCGCCAGCCTGCTCGGCGTGGCGGCCGCAGCGCAGGCAGGCTTCGCGCTGACCGTGCTCGGCCGCTCCGGCCTGCTGCCCGGCCTGGTGGAGGTGCCCGGCCTGCCCCCGCTCGGCACTGCGGAGATGTGCGTCTTCGGCGACAGCGCCGGGCGCAACCCACTGGCGGAGCCGCTGGTGCGCCTCATCCGGGAGAGCCTGGCCGGGCCGGATCTGGCCGCGGCAGCCTGACCGGCCATCCCAGCACGCGGCCGCGGCCAGCCTCCGCCATTGCGATTTCCTGTCTCTGCAATCCAGGGTTGCGTGATGCGCAAAAGAATACAATCATATTGCATCATTTGAGGGGAAAATCCTGGATGGTTCAGCCGAGTGCGTACGAGCAGTATTTCCTTGAGCTGGTGAACCACGCACGCCTCGATCCCGGCACCGAGGCGGCCCGCTACGGCGTCAGCCTGAGCGACACCGCAGCGAAGCAGCCCCTGGCCTTCAGCCCCCTGCTGATCGACGCGGCAAGGGCCCATAGCGACTGGATGGTCGCCAACCACACCCTCTCGCATACGGGTGCCGACGGCAGCTCGCCCGGCGACCGCATGACGGCAGCCGGATACCAGTTCACCGGAAGCTGGACCTGGGGCGAGAACGTCGCCATGCGCAGCGGCAGCGGTGCCGGCATTGACCAGGCCAATGTCGATGCCATGCATGCCAGCCTGTTCCAAAGCAGCGGCCACCGCGCCAACATCCTGAACGGCGATTTCAAGGAAATCGGCATCGGCCTGGCCGCGGACAGCGGCAGCGTCTACGCGACCGAGGCCTTCGCCAAGTCCGGCACGCAGTCCTTCCTCACCGGCGTCGCCTTCGACGACCGCGACGGCGACAATTTCTACGATCCTGGCGAGGGCCTGGGCGGCCTCTCGGTCCAGGTCACGTCGAGCGATGGCGCGCTTTACCAGACGGCCACCTGGGATGCCGGCGGCTACCAGATCGCCCTGCCCGCGGGCAGCTATACGGTCACCTTCTCGGGCGGCAGCCTGGCAGCGCCCGTGACCAGGACGGCCACGATCGGCAGCCTCAACGTCAAGCTGGACCTGAACAGCGACGTCGCCGCGCCGGAACCCTCCCCGAAGCCGACGCCCACGCCGGCGCCAGAGCCGACCCCGGTGCCGGGCATGGTCCGGACCGGCTCGAATTTCTCCGAGACACTCAGGGGCGGCGACGGCGCCGACATGCTCGACGGCAGTGGAAGCAATGACAGGCTGCTGGGCGCGGCCGGCAACGACACGCTGCTCGGCGACAGCGGCTTCGACACGCTGGATGGCGGAACGGGCGACGACCGCCTGACCGGCGGCCACGGAATGGATGTCCTGACGGGCGGGGCCGGGGCGGACAGCTTCGTCTATCTCGCTCTCGACGACTGCGGCGACCGGATCCTCGACTTCAACCCGGCCGAGGGCGACCGGCTGGATGTCCAGGCAATCCTCGGCAATGCCGGCGACGACTACGCCAGCCTTGCCTCCGGCGGCTTCCTCCGGCTGGTACAGTCCTGGGATGGCGTACGGGTGCAGGTGGACGCGAATGGCGGCGGCGATTCCTATCTCACCCTGGTCACGCTGAGCGGCGCGACCCCGGCCGGGCTGGGGACCGACTTCATCCTCGCCTGAGCCTGCCAGGGCGCCGAAGGGCCTCCTGCCCCGGAAGGGGCGGGAGCGGCGGGCGCTTCCTCTCGTTGACGGGAAGCCTCGCCGGTCGCAGGCTTGCCGCAAGCTGCACGAGGCCCCGCCCATGACCGCCCAGAGCCCGGCCGAGAGCGTCGGCCGCGATGTGCGCATCTGCGCCCTGATCGGCACCGGCCATTTCCTCTCGCATTTCTACATGCTCTGCCTGCCGCCGCTCTTTCTGTTCTGGCAGCCGGAATTCGGAGTTTCCTACGCCACCCTCGGCCTCGCCACGGCGCTGATGAGCGCGACCACGGCGGTATTGCAGACGCCGGTGGGCTTCCTGGTGGACCGGCACGGGGCGCGGCCCTTCCTGGTGGGCGGCACGCTGCTGATGGCGCTCTCGATCTCTGCCATGGCCTTCGTCCCGGCCTTCTGGATGATCCTGCCGCTGGCCGTCCTCTCCGGCATCGGCAACAGCGTCATCCACCCGGCCGACTACGCCATCCTGGCCGGCAGCGTGAACAAGGGCTTCATGGGCCGCGCCTTCGCGCTGCACACCTTCACCGGCAATCTCGGCTTCGCCCTGGCGCCGCCCGCCATCGCCGCTCTGACTGCGGTGATGAGTTGGCGCGGCGCGCTGCTGACGGTGGGGCTCCTCGGCGTGCCAGTGGTCGCCGCCATCCTGGCGCAGAGCCGCATCCTGCGCGACCAGGCGAAACCTGCGAAGAAGGGCGAGGAGCCCAGCGGCCGGCAGGTGCTGCTGACCCGGCCGATGCTGCTGTTCTTCGCCTTCTTCCTGCTCTCCTCCATGGCCGGATCGGGCATCCAGAACTGGCTGGTGACGGTGCTGGACAAGCTCTGGGGCACGCCGGTCCTCATCGCCTCCTCGGCGCTGACCGGCTACATGGCGGGGGCCACCGGCGGCACGCTGGTCGGCGGCTGGATCGCCGACAAGACCAGGCGCAACCTGCTGGGCGTGGTCATCCTGCTGACCCTCTGCGCAATGGCGCTGCTGTTGCTGCCGGGTCTGGTGCCGCTGCCGGATCTGCTGCTCATGCCTGTGGCGGTGCTGGCTGGGCTTGCGCTCGGCACTTCCCGCACCCCGCGGGACGTGATGCTGCGGGATGCCTCACCACCCGGGCAAATCGGCAAGGTCTTCGGCTTCGTCTCCTCCGGCCTGCCGCTCGGCTCCGCCATCACGCCGGTGCCGATGGGCTTCCTGATTGATATGGGCCATCCGGAATTGGTCCTGCCGGTGGTGGCGGGCCTGCTCGGCCTGTCGCTGTTCTGCGCGGGCAGCGCGCGGGAGACAGCCAGGCGCGAACGGCAGGCGGGGGCGGTCGCGGCCGAATAGCGAGACCGCTTTCAACCAGCTCCTGCACTGGACGGACATCGCCGGCATCGCCGCGCCGTGTTTGCCGCGTCCGGGGCGCTGGTGGCGTCGCGCCAGCAGCTCGACATCGCGGGCTTCATGCTGGTTGCCGTCATCACCGGCTTCGCGCCGGCACGCTGCGCGACCTGCTGCTGGGGCGCAGGCCGATCTTCTGGCTGCAGGCACCGGAATTGCTGGCGGTCTGTGCCGGCGCGGCCCTACTGGCCTTCGGTACCCGCGCCGTGCTGAGGATCAGGGGCGGTGTGCTGCCAGTGGAGATAACGGCCCTATTGGTCACGGCATCCAGCCCCGTCCGCCGTGCCGGTCCAGACGGCATTGAAGGCCGGGGACGCTTGGATCCTGTTCCCCCCTCATGACCCTAGCCATCCCATGTGCGCCGGCCTTGCCGGCTGAGGGGAAACGCACCCGATCGCGGCTTGTCCTGGCGCCCTGGGCCACCCTAGGCTTGCACAATGAGCCGCCCGAACGGCTCGCGCAACGAATTGGGGAGCGAAACGCATGCGGCGTCGTCCATTGCTCGGTCTTGCGGCCGGAGCCCTAGCCATGCCCGCGGTCATAGCGCGGGCGCAGGGCAATGCCGGAAGCTATCCGGACCGGCCGATCCGCTTCATTGTCCCCTTCCCGGCCGGCGGCGGCACCGATACCTGGGCGCGCATTGCCGCCGAGGGAATGACGCCGGAACTCGGCGGCCAGAGCATCATCATCGACAACCGCGGCGGCGCCGGCGGGCTGGTGGGCACCGAGGCCGCGGCCAAGGCGCCGCCGGACGGCTACACCCTGCTCTTCACCATTACCACGCATATCCAGACGCCGGTGGTGATGAAGCGCTTCCCCTATGATCCGGTGAAGGATTTCGCGCCGATTGGGCGGCTCGGCACCACCGCCATCACCTTCTGCGTCGGGCCGGCGGTGCCGGCCTCCGTGCGGACGATGCAGGATTTCGTCGCCTGGGCGAAAGGCCGGGATCTCAGCCTCGGCTCCTATGCGCCGGGCTCCACCGGCCATGCCTTCGCGCTGATGCTGGCGGATGAGGCGAAGCTGAAGATGACGCATGTCGCCTATCGCGGCGAGGCGCCGATGCTGCAGGACATGCTGGCCGGGCAGATCCATGGCGGCTTCCACAGCATGGCCGCGGCCGGGGAGATGATGAAGGCTGGCCGCATCCTCCCGCTGGCAAGCAGCGGGGAGCGGCGCGTGCCTTCCCTTGGCAGCGTGCCGACGCTGCTGGAGCTCGGCTATTCCAAACGCTTCACCTTCAACGGCTTCTCCGGCCTGCTTGCACCGGTGCGCACGCCGCAGCCGATCCTGGACAAGCTGGCCGAAGCCTTCCGGGTGGCGGCAAACAAGCCGGAGACGCATCAGCGCCTGCTGGCCATCGACACCTTCCCCAGCTACCAGGATCCGCCCACCTTCCGCGCGCAGATCGAGCGCAATCTGCGCGAATGGACGGAGATCGCGACGGAGCTGAACCTGACGATCGAAGGGTAATCACACCACCGGCGGCTTGCGCAGCTCCGGTTCCACCAGGCGGGTGAAGGCAAGCTCGCCCGCCGCCTCGATCCGCGCCTCGCCGATGGCAGCGCGCGGATCCGGAGCATTGCGCCAGGCCTTGTATTCGTCCCGGTAAGGCCAACCCATGCCCTCGGCCAGCAGGTGGATCCAATTCGCCACGCGGATGGGGTGGTTCTGCTCCAGCGCCACCGCTTCCCGGTGGCAGGAGTGGAAGATGGTGCAGAGCGTGTCCGCGCCCGTCTCCGCCATCGCCTCCAGCGCCGCCCGGTGCGCATCCGCCAGCGCCCCCGGCACTCCGACCAGGCCGGAGCACATATGGCCCGGCGCGCGGCAGGGATGCTCCACCAGTTCAAGCCCCGGCACCAGCCGCAGCAGGTTCGGAACCAGGCTGTTCACCGGCACCCGCCCGTTGAAGCCGTGATGCGCGTGCAGCAGCACCCGCGCCCGCACCGGCACAGTCAGCAGGGGCCGCAGCCGGTCTCGCCGGGCATGCAGCACCTCCGAGATATGCGTGGTGGTGAAGGCGGTGGGCGTGACCGGCGCCATCACGTCCTGCATGTTCATGTGGCAGGAGGGGCACCAGGTTACGACCTGACCGCGTCCCGTGGCGTTGAATTTCTGCACGGTGCGGCGACCCATGCCCTCATTGATCCGGGCATTGGCCTCCTTGGGGGAGCCGCAGCAATGGCCGGGACCGCCGGCCGGCGCGGCATCGAGGCCCACCGCCTCCAGCATCCGCGCGGCGAGGCGGATGATCTCGCCATGCCGGGCCATGTTGCAGCCGTACCAGAAGACGGCACGATCCGCCGTTACAGCCATTGCGCCTGCTCCTCCTCGGTCATGGTCAGCCGGGCGAAGGCCTTCACCCTGGGGGAGAATTGCGTGTCCTCCTTCACCGGGATGCGCGGCTGCCCGTTCAGCGCGCCACGGGCACGGAAGCCGGCGAGGCGCAGCATGACCGCCGCATCCAGCCCCTCCGGGCAGGCGGCGGTGCAGAGGGCGCTGCGGCAGCAGGCGGCAATCCAAGCCAGGGCCTCCAGCGTCCCCGGCCCGTCGCGCAGCACATCCACCATCCCCGCCGCCACGGCGCGCGGATCGGCGGCATCCACCCCGGCGGCGTAGGGCGTCATCGGGCAGGCGCGCACGCATTCGCCGCAAGTGGTACAGGCGGCGGCGAGCCGGGCGGATTCCGCACGAATATGGTCGGCGAGGCTCATGACCGGGGCGTCCAGACCGCCACGCCCTCGATCTCGATGCGGCTGGTCGTCGTGGTGAATTGCGCGCCGCCGACGCAGGTGCTGGCGGGCGGGGTGGCGAGGTCGGAGAAGGCTCGCCGGCGCGCCGCATCGAAGCCCGGATAGTCGCGCATATCGGCCAGCCAGGTATTGATCTTCAGCAGGTCATGCAGCGAGGCGCCCTCCGCCGCCAACGCCCGGTTGAGGCGGGCGAAGCATTCCTCCGCCTGCTCCTCCACGCCGAGCGTTTCCGCCACGCTGCCGCGGGCGGTCACGCCGGAACAGAAGATCAGCTTCGCGCCGCCGGGCAGCGGCACCACGCGGGCAGGGGAGAAGGCAGGCTTCTGCGGGGCGACCTCGTGGCTCATGAGCGGTTCCTCCGTGGCGGACAGCCTCCGCCTCCCAGCCCGGCAGCGCAAGCCCGCTGCGTCAGTCGGCAGTGCCGGCCGCCGGCACCGGCTCCTCCAGCGAAATGGTTCTCGGGCCGCGGACCAGCTCCGCCCGGAGCTGCGCCAGGTCCAACTCCCCTTCCCAACGGCTGACGGCGACGCAGGCGACGCCGTTCCCCACCGGGTTGGTCAGGGCCCGGCACTCGCTCATGAATTTATCGATGCCGACCAGCACCGCGAGGGCCTGGATCGGGATGGCCGGGATTACCGATAGCGTTGCCGCCAGGGTCACGAACCCCGCCCCCGTCACGCCGGAGGCCCCCTTCGAGGTCAGCATCGCGACCGCCAGGATGGTGAATTCCTGCTCCCAGGTCAGATGCGTGTTCGTGGCATAGGCCAGGAACATGGTGGCGAGGGTCATGTAGATGTTGGTGCCATCCAGGTTGAAGCCGTAGCCGAGCGGCACCGTCAGCCCGACCAAATTGTCCAGGCAGCCCAGCCGCTCCAGCTTGCGCATGAGCTGCGGCAGCACCGTCTCGCTGCTCGAGGTGCCGAGGACGATCAGCAACTCCTCCCGGATGTAGTGATGAAGCGGAGGATGGAGAAGCCGCAGAAACCGTGCGATGGTACCGAGCACGATCAGCACGAAGAGGATCGCGGTCAGGTAGAAGGTCGCCACCAGCTCCGCCAGCCGCACAATGGAACCAATGCCGTATTCACCGATGGTGAAGGCCATGGCCCCGAAGGCGCCGATGGGCGCAGCGCGCACCACGATGGCGACGACGCCGAAGAAGATCCGTGCCAGAACGTCGATGACGTGGGATGCCGGGACCCTGACCCGCTCCAGCAGCGCATTGATGGCGAAGCCGGTCAGGATGGCGGTCAGCAGCACCTGCAACAGGTCGTCCTCGGCGAAGGCGCCGAAGAAGCTGTTGGAGATGATGGCGAGCAGATGGCCGGAACCGCTCTCGCTGGCGGCGCGGCGGGCATAGGACTGGACGGCGCTGGCGTCCAACGCGGCGGGGTCGATGTTGAAGCCGGACCCGGTCTGCAGCAGCTTCGCCACCATCAAGCCGATGAGCAGGGCGAAGGTGGAGACCACTTCGAAATAGACCAGCGCCTTGACGCCGACGCGGCCGACCTGGCTTGCCTCCCTGACGCTGGCGATGCCGTGCACCAGCGTCAGGAAGACGACCGGCGCGATGACCATCTTGATCAGCTTGATGAAGCCATCGCCGAGCGGCTTCATCGCCGCTTCCGTTGCCGGCCAGAACAGCCCGACCAGCACGCCAAGGACGATCGCGATCAGGACCTGGACATAAAGCAGCGAGAGCCAGCGGCGGAGCATGGGCCAGCCTCCCGGTCCCGGCCCTGCCGGAACGCCAGGCCCCGGGGCGGCAGTTACCCTACCAGCCGTTCACGCGATCCCAGACAGCGATGACCTCCTGCCCGCCATCCACAACATGGTAGCGGTCGTGCGCCGCGGCGGTCAGGCAGGTGTGGTTGGGGGCAACACGCACCCGGGCGCCGATGGGCAGGCGGTCGAAGGGCAAGGGGATATCGCCACGGACCTCGCCGTGTTCCTGATGCGTGCGGGTGACGATGGCCTCGCCGAAGGAGGGGCAGCCGTCGCGGTCCAGCATCAGGCCGAAGCCGTAGTCCTTCGGCGCCTTCTCCGTGCTGCGGTCCTTGGAGAGCGCCAGGGCGCCGGCATCCAGCAGCACTGCGTTGCGCTCCGGCTTGCGGCCGATGACGCTGGCCAAGACCGTCACCGCGATGTCCTCCGGCGCATGGGTGCCAAGTTGCGCCTGGAACAGGTCGCCGAACATGTAGACCCCGGCGCGGGCCTCAGTGACGCCCGCCATGCTGCGGGCATGCAGCGCGGTGGGGGAGGAGCCGAGGGAGACGATATCCATCCGATGCCCCGCCGCGCGCAGCCGCTCCGCGGCGCGAACCACGCCGGCGCGCTCCGCCTCCGCCACCGTCGCCATGTCCTCCAGGCTGCGGCCGTTATAGCTGTGGCCGGCATGGGTCAGCAGGCCGGCCAGGCGTGGGCCGAGGGCATCGGCGATTGCCAGCAGCGCATCGGAGTCGGGCGCGATGCCGCCGCGGCCCTCGCCGACATCCACCTCGATCAGCGCGCGGACCGGCCCGGGATGCGCGGCGATGGCGCGGGCGGCGTCGAAGTCGTCGGTGATGACCTTCACCTCAGCGCCCTGCGCATTCAGCGCGGCGACGGCATCCAGCTTCTGTGGCGCGATGCCCACGGCATAGATCTGGTCGCGCCAGCCGCCTTCGGCGAAGTAGCGCGCCTCGGCCAGGGTGCTGACGGTGATCGGGCCGAAATCGGGCGCGGCAAGCTTCGCCACCTCCCGGCTCTTCGCCGTCTTCAGGTGCGGCCGCAAGACGAGGCCCGGATGCCGCGCCACCGCCGCTGCCATCATGGCCAGGTTGCGCTTCAGGATGCCGAGGTCGAGGACCAGGCAGGGAGTCGGAAGGTCGTCGAGGGTCATGGCGCCGAGCCTACCGCCGCGCCGGCGGACTGGCCATCCGGCCAGTGCGCCTCAGGATCCAGCGGCAGCACCGGCCGCGGCAGCTTCGTCCAGGGGAAGCGCGACAGGATCGGGGAGGTCAGGCCGGGACAGTCCACCTCCACGATCCGGTCATGGGTGAAGAATTCGTCGAAGCCGCCACGGAAATGGCCGCGCGACTTCACCACCACCGCCCGCGCCCGGCCGATATCCAGGCCGAGATGCTCCAGGAAGGCCGGATCGGCGCATTGCGTGCGGTTGGAGATCACCACCACGGTGATGCCGCCGATGCGCAGCGCCGCCGTCGGGCCAAGCTGTATCGTCGTACCGGCGAAGATGCCGCGCCGTCCGGTGACGCGCCCATCCGAAAGCGCCAGCACCTCGGCCTCCGCGGCGAAGGGATGGCTGAAGGGGTCGTCTGCCGTCAGCGTCCCCTGCGGGCGGTTGAAATGCGCGGTGAAGCGCGCGCCGCGGCCGAGGCGGTGCGCCTCCTCCGCAAGCAGCGGGTCGTGGATCATGCCGATCAGGCAGTCCCGAACTCCGGCGCGGTGAAAGGCTTCCAGGACGAACATGGTGTTGCCCCGGCCGCCGCCGCCGGGATTGTCCGCCACATCGGCAAAGGCCAGCGGCACGTGGCTTTCGCTCGCCAGGCGCACCGCTTCCTCCAGCGGCGTCAGCTTCGCCACGAAGCGGGCGCGGCGATCCCAGGCGGCCTGTGCCAGCGTGTCGGCCAGCGCTTCCGCCGCCTGACGCTCCGTCGCAGTCACGACCACCGCCATGCCGTTGAAGGGCGTGTCGCCATAGGCAAAGCCGCCCATGACAGAGACGTTGAGGATGCGCGGATCCTGTGCGCGCAATTCCTGGCCCAGGTTGATGACTTCGGCATATGGTCCCTGCGCCGTCAACAGGGAGACGGTGGGCGCCACGATCGGCAGCCGCCGCAGCGCCAGATGCGTCCGTGTCCCGCCCATCAACCGGCGCAGGATCTGCGCGCTCTCAGCGCCCCTCTCCCGCATGTCCAGATGCGGGTTGGTGCGATAGCCGATGAAGGCGTCGCAGTCGCGCACCATGGCATCCGAGACATTGGCATGCAGGTCGTAGCTGCAGACCAGCGGCACAGTGGGACCGAGCACCTCCCGTACCAGTCCCTGCACCGCGCCTTCCGGATCGTCCAGTTCCGTCGTCAGTCCGGCGCCGTGCAGCACGCAATAGACGCCATCAACCTGCCCCTGGATGGCCTCCAGCCCGCGGCGCCAGATCGCCAGCATTTCCGCGAAAGCGGCGTGTTCCACCGGGCCGTTCGGCTCGGCCATAGCCAGCAGGATCGGCAAGGGCGTCCATGGGCCGGCTTTGTCCATATCGGCGACGAAGCCCGGCATCTCGCCCAGTGCGCGGGGCGAGGCGCTGCGTGCGTCCGAGAGGATCGCCTCCCCCTCCAGCCAGCAGCGCGAGGCGAAATCAGCGCGCGTCGCCGGCGGCGCGAAACGGTTGCACTCGATCGAGAAACCCAGCAGCGCAATCCGCGGACCCGTTCCGGTCATCGCCTTCCTCTCCTCCATCCTGCGGCAGCCTGCCCGAGTCCGGCACCCAGGTGAACCGATCCCGCTGCGAGCCGTTGTGGTCCCAATGGTCCTGCCGCCGGAACGGGCGGCCGGGGCCGGAAGTTTGGACGCCCCCCGCGGCATCAACTCAAGGGAAGCACAGCATGCTGAAATGGGCCCTGATCTTCTTCGTTATCTCGGTCGTCGCGGGGCTGCTCGGCTTCACTGGCATCTCCTCGGCAACGGCCGGGATCGCGAAGATCCTGTTCGTCATTGCGGTCATCATCTTCCTGATCTTCCTGGTCCTGGGGCTGGTCGCCGGCGAGGCGCTGCTCTGACCCCCTCCGCTACAGGCTGATGCCCAGCAATTCCGCGATGCGCTGAGTGGCCTTCAGCCCGGAGCCGGTGAGCACCACCACGGTCGTCTCCTCCGGCCGGATGGTGCCAGACTGGAGAAGCTTGCCGAAGGCAGCGGCGGCCTGGGCGCTGGTCGGCTCCACATGGATGCCGGTTCGGGCCAGGCTGAGCGTTGCCGCGCCGATCTCCTGCTCGGAGAGCATCACCGCACCGCCCTGGCTTTGCTGCAGCACGCCGAGGCATTCGCGCATCCGGATCGGGGCGGCGATGGCCGTGCCCTCCGCGATGGTCGGCCGCGGCTCGGCCTCTGGCTCACCCAGGAAGGCGCGGGCGATGGGGGCGCAATTCGCCGGCTGGGCGGCGAAGATTCGCGGCAGCCGGGCGATCTGCCCGGCCCGCAGCAATTCCCCGAAACCGATGCCGCAGCCCAGCACGTTGGAGCCCGCGCCGCAGGGAACGATGACATTGTCCGGGGCGCGGAAGCCCAGATCCTCCCACAGCTCATAGGCCAGGGTCTTGGTGCCCTGCAGGAAGAAGGGATGCCAGTTGTGGCTGGCATAGAAGATCCGCTCGGCCTGCCGCAGCGCCGCATCGGAGCAGTCCTGCCGGCTGCCCGGCACCAATTCGATTTCGGCGCCGGCGGCGCGGGACTGCACGGTCTTGGCCGGGCTGGTGCTGGCCGGCACCAGGATCTTCGCCCGCATCCCGCCGGCCGCAGCATAGGCGGCAATGGCGGCCCCGCCATTGCCGGAGGAATCCTCCAGCACCTCCTTGATCCCCTGCGCCCGCAGCAGGGAGAGCATCACGGAAGCGCCACGGTCCTTGAAGCTTCCGGTCGGCATCATCCATTCGCATTTCAGCAGCGCGGTCGCGCCGCCAATGGAGCGCGGGACCAGTGGCGTGCAGCCCTCCCCCATGCTGATCGGGCTGCCGGGGAGCGGCGGCAGGGCAGCGCGATAGCGCCAGAGGCTGCGCTCGGCGCGGTCAATGTCGTCCGGCCCGATGCCGGGCAGGTCGGTCAGCAGCAGCGGCGCCTGCCCATCGCCGCACCAGCGCGGCGGGTCGAAGGGCCAGGTGCGGCCGGTACGGGGGTCGAGATAGGCGAGGTCGTCCATGCCGACAGATTTGCCGGTCCGGACCGGCCCGGCAAGGCCGGCCCCGGCCTCCTCGCCGGCCGCATCTTCAGCCAGCGTCGCATGGGACTTCAGGGTCAGCGGGGGCCATATGACTGTCGCGACCTGGGACCCAGACCTGTTCATCCACATCCCAACGGGCAGGCGCTTTGCCCCCTATCTGGACCGCTATCTGGGCCGCGGCATGGGTGGCGCGAATGCGAATTCCGGGAATGGATCCGAAAAGCGGCCAGCCTATACTTGGACGGTTGAAAGTGGCCTGAACTGCAATATCAGCGATCACATCGCCGCCGGTGCCGGCTACCGCTTCCAGCAAATCTCCAGCCCATCGCCAACACGAATGTCAGCGCGTCCAAGCTGAACCTGATCTATACCTTCTGATCTCCTGACATCCCTGGAGCCCGTTTGAACCCGTCCGCGTCGCGCATCCGCAGATGCTTTCAAACGGGCTCTCTTCTTTCTCCCCTATCCGCAGGCGCGTCGCCCGCTCCGGAACCCCATTGCGGCGCCGCTGAGGGCAGCCGACGCGCCCCGTGCTCTTCCTTGCCCTCGCCGCCGCCGCGCGGGATGATGCTGCATCATGAGCACGCCCGACACCGCCCCCGGCCTGGCGCGGCTGGCCGCCGACCTGGTCGCCATCGACAGCCGTAGCTTCCTCTCCAACCTGCCCATCGCCGAGCGGATCGAGGCGGAGCTGGCCGGCTTCGAGATCGAGCGGCTGGACTACACGGACGCGAACGGCGTGGCGAAGCGTGCGCTGGTCGCGCATCGTGGCCCGAAGGGCGGCTATGCCCTGTCCGGCCATATGGATACCGTTCCCGATACCGGCTGGCAGACCAATCCCTGGGAGCCACGCCTGGATGCAGATGGTGTGCTGCACGGCCTGGGCAGCGTGGACATGAAGGGCGCGGTCGCCGCCTGCATCCTGGCGGCGAAGGCGGTCCCGGCACATGTGCCCGCTACCCTGCTCATCACCACCGATGAGGAGACCACCAAGGCCGGCGCCCGCGCGGTGGCGGGAAGCGACCTGGCCCGTTCGCTCGGCCTGAAGGGAATCGTGGTGGCGGAGCCGACGGGGCTGGTGCCGGTACGCGGTCACAGGGCTTCCGTGAATTTCGCCGCCCTCGCGCGAGGGGTGCAGGCGCATTCCTCCACCGGCCGCGGCCGCAATGCCAATTGGGCGTTGATCCCCTTCCTGGTCGAGATGAAGCAGGTCTTCGAGCGGCTGCGCCACGACCCAGCCCTGCAGGACCCCGCCTACGACCCGCCCTTCGCCGACTTCAACCTGGTGCTGGACAACCATGGCACGGCGGTGAACGTGAACGTCCCCCTCGCCACCTGCCGCATCAAATTCCGCTACAGCCGCAAGCTGGACCCGGAGCCGATCCTCGCCGCAGTCCGTGGCGCAGCCGAGCGGGCGGGGATCGAGCTGACCGTCATCACAGAGGGCGCGCCGCCGGAACTGCCCGCAGACCACCCGCTGGTCCGCCTGGCCACCGAGCTGACCGGCAAGCCAGCCACCACGGCGCCCTTTGGCACGGACGCCTCCGAATTGCAGGCGATCGCCCCCTGCATCGTGCTCGGGCCCGGGGAGATCGGGACGGCGCATACGCCGCAGGAATGCGTGGCGGTGGCCGACCTTGCCGCTGCGGTGGGACTTTTCACCCGGATCCTGGAACGCGGGGCGCCATAGCGGCCGAAGCTGCGGCACCCCATATGCGCAGGTCGTCCAGCGGCTCTCTCGGGCCAAAGAGGACATGATGTTCAGCGCAAGACCGCTTGCCCTTCTGGGTACCCTCGCCCTCACTGCCTGCGCGGTGGCCCCGCCTTCCGGCCCCACCGTTCTGGCCATGCCACCGGAGGGCAAGAATCTCGGGGAATTCCAGCAGGAGGACGCCGGCTGCCGGAACTATGCCTCCGCCCAGATCGGCTATGGCACGCCGGCACAGGGGGCGAACCAGGCGGCAGTGGGCAGCGCCGCACTCGGTACGGTGCTCGGCGCTGCGGCGGGGGCACTGCTCGGCGCTGCGGGCGGGGCGGCCGGAACAGGGGCGGCGGTCGGCGCCGGGACCGGGCTGCTGGCCGGCTCCGCCATAGGTGGCAGCAATGCCCAGGCTTCCGGCTATGCGCTGCAGCAGCGCTATGACATGGCCTATGCCCAGTGCATGGCGAGCGCCGGCAACCGCGTGCAGGCGGCCGTGGCGGCGCCCCCGGCGGGTTACGGCTATTCCTATCCCTATTACGGGGGCTACCCGTACTACTACGGATATGGGGGATACCCCTATTACTGGGGCTATCCTTACTACTACGGCCCCAGCGTCTCCCTCGGCTTCTTCGGTGCTTCCGGCGGGCGGCACTTCCACCACCACCACGGCTTCCACGGGGGCGGCCGCCACCGCTGAAGGGGCCCGACCGATACAGGGGCGCATGCCCCGGAGCCGTGAAGCGGCCTGCCCGACACGCGGGGCGAAGGATGGAGGGCCGACCCTCCGTCAGGCTATTCGAGCCTGATATCGAGTTCCTTCAGCTTGCGCTCCCAGAACTCGCTCTCCCGTCGCACGGCCGCCGCGAATTCGGCGCGGGGGCGGGCGGGCGCCGGCTCCAGCCCGTCATGCTCCAGCCGTGCCAGGAATTGCGGTGTCGCGGCGGCGCGGCGGGCGGCCTGTTCCAGCCGGTCCATCAGCTCCGCGGGCACGCCGGCGGGGGCGAAGACGCCGTGCCAGCCGGTGATGACCACGCCGGGCAGCCCGGCCTCGCCCAGGGTCGGCACATCGGGAATGGCGGCGATCCGCTTCTCCCCGGTCACCGCGATGGCGCGCAGCTTGCCCTCCCGCACCAGGGCGAGGGCCGGCGGGGGCGAGGAGAAATTCATCGTCACTCGCCCCGCGACCACATCCAGCAGCGCCGGCGCGGTGCCGCGATAGGGGACATGCTCCATCCGCAGGCCCGTCGCATCGCAGAACAGCACCCCGGCCAGGTGGTTGGCATTGCCGACGCCGCCGGAGGAATAGGTCAGATCCCCCGGCTTGCGGCTGCGGATATAGGCGATCAGCTCCGGCAGGGTCCGCGCCGGCACATCCGGGTGCACCACCAGCACATACTGGTAGGTGGAGACCTGCGCCACAGGGGCGAGTGCCGTCGCCAGGTCTATCTTGTCACCCCGCTGCATGTGCGGGTTCACCACGATGTTCGTCGAGACGGCAAAGAGCAGCGTGCTGCCATCCGGCTTCGACCTGGCCACGCTGACGGAGCCGACATGCCCGGCCGCGCCGCCACGATTGTCCACCACGACGGTCTGGCCGATCTCCGGTGCGAAAACCTGGGCGAATTCCCGGCCTGTGATGTCCGTGCCGCCGCCGGCAGCATAGGGCACCACCAGCGTTAGGGGCCGCGCTGGCTGGGCCTGGGCAAGCGGCGCGAAAGCAGCGGCGCCGATGCCAGCCAGCGCCGCCCGGCGGGTAATGGATGGGATCGGCATAGGCCAGGCTCCTCGGATACGCGGCCCGGCGGGCCTCTCGGCACGCCGCGGCGGGGAAGCCTTAGCCTCTCCCGTCGCGCCCCCACAAGTGGCCGGCCGCCATTTCAGGCATCCAGGATCGGCTGCCGTCCCAGGAGGCGCAGCGTGACTCGCCGGCCCGCGACAAGCGCCGGATAGAGGAGCTTCGCCAGCCCTGGCCGCGCGAAGAGCATCGTGTTGATCCTGTTGAACAGTGTCCCGCTGGTCCCCAGCATCCCAAGCAGGTGGATGGCGTCGGCGCCGTGATAGATCGCGCCGCGCCATTTCACTGCCATGCCCTGATCCAGCTTCAGGCCCTGCGCCCTGACCTCCTGCACGATGGGATGGTCGGAGCGCGCGTCGATGAGATGCACGCGCTCCACGAACCGCTTGATCCGGTACATCAGGACATAGCGGCTGCAGAGCGGACACTCCCCGTCATAGACGATCCAGATCTCCTTGCCGTCCCGGCTGGGGTCACCGGACATCGTACCTGTACTCCTGCCGCTTCTTTACATCCCGGACCAGGGCGCCGTCCCGCAGCGTCAGGCAGACCGATTCCACGACGTATTTGTAGCCCACGATGTCATCGATGTTCAGCCGGTTGAAGTCGCGGAATACGAAGGGGTTGGGCTGCATGTGGTGCGGGTAGAGGTAATAGAGGTTGTCGTTCTTGATGGCAGGATAACGCTCCATGAAGCGATGGGTGTTGCGGACCAGGCCCTCGACCGCCGCCAGGGTCACGCCCGTATCCTGCTGCGGCAGGATATGGGGTCCGCATTCCTTGGCATCCGCCCAGTCCGTACGGTTGAGGTTGTTGCCCCCGATGCGGAACGAGAAATGGTTGTCGGGGATGTACATCCCGCCTTGGGCGATGGTGTAGGAGTAGATGCCGAAATAGACGGAGGGCACCGGAACCTCCCTCCCGTCCCGCGTGATTGCGACGAAGCTCGGGCTGGCCAGCTTCGCACCGTCCAGCCAGCCGAGCCAGTTCGTATAGAAGGCGAAATGCCCGAACAGCGCGGTCAGGATGCAGACGACCTTCATTATCGGGGTCACATCGCTGTCGCGCAGCCGCCAGGCCGAGCTGTAGATGATGACGTTAACCGCGATCCAGAAATGGAACAGCGCACCGAGCGTCATGTAGACGCCGATATGGAACACGTCGAACAGCAGGGTGAAGATCAGCAGCCAGCGGACGCGCAGGATCGCGAGCGGAGACAGAAGCTGCGCGCCCAGCACGAAGAAATTGAAGGCCAGCGCGAAATTGGAGATCGCGTCCCAACTGAACTGCAGCAGTGTCGGGAAGGTGGCCAGCGGGTTGTCTCCGCGCTCCAGGCCGATGACGATCGCCGTCTGGGTCGGGTTGTAGAGCAGCCAGGTCCAGGGCGCATCTCCACCGGCATAGAGCTTAGCGAGGCCCGAGCAGAAGTAATTGCCAAGATGCGCGCCGACCACGGCCGCCCAGACCAGGCCGCACGTCCTCTCCCGCAACCGATCCGCATCTGCCTCCGGCACCAGCGTGCGAAGCCAGGGCAGTTTGGTGGCCGTCCAGGTACTGGTAGCGCAGATCGCCACCGTGCCGCCGATGACGGCGAAGGCGCCGGCATCCAGCATGCTGAGATAGTCGGTATCCACCACGGGAATGCCCGCTGCCGGCCCGATCAGCAGGCGAAAGGCGATGTAGTAGTAGAACAGCGGCAGCAGGAAGATCGGCCGCCAGAGCGAGGCGATGCCGGAAGCGACGGCGAGCATGGCGCCGTACCGGAAGAACAGCGCGTGCTCCCCGCCTTCGCCGAACAGGATGTTGGGGGCGGGCGGCACCGCACCGAAGGCATCGAACAGCACCTGTACCAGGACGACCACGCCGATCCCGCGCACGATCGCCCGCAGCAGGCGCGGGAAGGCCGCGTAGCGGATCCCGGCGAAGGGCAGGGCGGCGACGCAGCAAAGGACCACCAGGGCGAAGCCATGGGTTTCCGAAGCGTGCGCCATGTGGAAGACAACTTTCCGCGCCGCCTTGTAGCCGATCAGCGACATCAGCAGCAGAACCAGCGGCAGCGAGACATCGGCCGCCGGGATACGGAGAGCCTGAGTCCGAATTCGTGCGAGATACAAACCAGCCTCCATCGAATGCAGCCGGCCACTAGGGGCCGAATGCCGCATGGTTCTTTCGGTCTATGGCCTATGGCGCAGTGGCCGTCCGGTTCTCCCCTACCAGGGCGAGTTCGCCTTCCCGCTCCGGCGCCACCCGGGACCGGGCCAGGCCGCGTCGTCCAGCCATGACGCCAGCGAGGTAGCGGTCGCGGTACAGGATGCGCAGCCGGGATGGCGAAGGCGGCAGCGGGCCAACCAGCATCGCCGCCATGCGGTATGCCGCGACGCGCAGCAGCAGCCCGGCAGGCAGGCGGCGGGCTGCGGTGTCGCCCGCCCCTCGCCCCGGCGCATGGTTCGCGCCCTCGCCGGCGCCGTAGCGGTAGGCGCGGGCAAGGATCCAGTCCTCCTGCATCTGCTCGGGCCGGACGATGTGGCGGACGCGGGCCGCCGCCTCGAACCAGCCGCGATGGCCCCTGGCCTGCAAGCGGCGCAGCAATTCCGTCTCGCTGCCCATGGCGTAGAGCGGGTTGGTCGCGTCCGGCCCGACATCCTCGGCGAAGCGGATGCCGGCGGCGAAGACCAGGCGCCGGACCGCCATGTTCGGCCCGAAGATATGCTGGAAGCCGCAGTAGCCGGTCGTGTGCTCGTTCTTGGCATAGAGCACGCTAAAGGGCACGGCCTGCTCCGTCAGCCAGGGCGGCACCGCCTCCGGCCACTCGGGCAGCACGGTCCCGCCGAACATCGTCGCATGCGGGTGCAGATCCGCGGCCTGCCGCAGCCGGACCAGCCATTCCCGGTCCGGCAACACGTCGTCATCCGTCCAGACGCACAGATCCCCCTCGAGATACGGAATTGCCGTATTCAGCGCCCGGTTCTTGCCGGGGCGCGGACAGTCCAGCACGGTCAGCGGCAGCCGCGCGGCGTAACCGGCCAGGACGGCGCGCGTATTGTCGGTGCTGCCATTGTCCACGACCACCAGCTTCCAACCGCCCGGCGGGGACGACAGTGCCGCAAAGGCGTCCAGCACGCGCGGCAGGCCAGCAGCGCGGTTGTGCGTGGCGAAGACGACGCTCAGCATGTGCAGCCCCCCTTCACGCCATCATCGGGGCCGGCGCTTCGCGGTCGGATCATGCCGAGGCTCCGGGCTTGAACTCGGAGTCGAGGTCGGGAACGATCCCGTCCACGGGCTGCTGCGCTTTCAGGTCGGCCGATGCTCCCTTGCGGTAGCTGGCGGAACCTTTCAGCAGCCGCATCAGCGCCGTGCGCTTGCGTGGCACGCCGCCGAGCGCCATGCGCGTGAAGCCGCGCGCATAGGCCAGCCGCCATCGCGGCGCCATCAGCCAGGTGCTGTCGCTCGGCACCAGCGAGAACGGCACGCAGATGACCTCCACTGCCAGTCTTCGGAAGAATTCCCGCCAGATGCGGCCCGTCTGGTTCAGCAGCCGGCGCGTCATCACGGTGGAGGCCCCCTGATAATAGAGGCGGGCCAGCAGCCAGGACGGCACCAGCCGCGATGCCTGGATCTGGTGATGGACGGTGATGCGGGAATCATAGCGGACCGAATGGCCGCGATCCTGGATCTTCCAGGCCAGTTGCACATCCTCGTCCGAGAGCAGGAAATCGCCGTAGCGGCCCAGCAATTCGTTGAAGCCGCCCACCTCCTGCGCCGCATCGCGGCGCACGATCATGTTCACGCCGTAGGGTTCCAGCTTCGCCGGAACCTGCGGCGTGCGGAATTCGCCGCGCCCCTCCCATTCGATGATCGACAGCACGCCGCGCAGGCTGTGTGGCCACCATGGCGGCAGCGGCTTCTCCCAGATCGGCAGGACCCGTCCGCCGAGGACAGCGGGCCATGGGTCATGCTCCATGATCACGCGCCGGACCTGCTCGACCCAGTCGGGCGCGGCGATCGCATCGTCGTCAATGAAGAGCAGATAGTCGGCCGTCGTGGAGGCGATGGCCAGGTTGCGGGCGATGCTGGCCCCTAGCCGCTCCGTGCGGACCAGCCGGGCATTCGGCATGGCCGCCACCATCTCGCGCAACTGCTCGCCGACTTCAGCCGGAGAGCAACTGTCCACCACCAGGATGTCGAAGGCATCCAGCCCCACGCTCTGCCGCCGCAGGCTTTCGAGGCAGGAGCGCACATAATGCGGACGGTCATGCGTGCAGATCGAGACAGTGAATGTCGGAGTCCGGGCCGGCCTGCCCACGTCCGGCCGTGGCGCCGCGGTCCCCGCGCAGTCCGGCACGGCCTTTTCGTCCCCGCCGAGCTGACGGGCGTGCGTGGCGAAAGGCTGCCCAGCCCGGAACGTTGCTGCCTCGGATCCTTTCGTGAAGGGCCCGCGCATGTTATTTCCCAATCAGACGATTTCGGAGGCAAAGTTAGCAACGAACAGGTCGCGTAGCACAAGTGAAACAACCCATGGTTCGGGCTTGGACCGGTAAAGTTGTCTTGTTCGGGCATCAGCACATTCCGGGGCATCCGATGCCCTTTCCGGATCACGTCAACTACGGGCCAAATATCGCACCGTCGCGATACACTTCCGCGCGCAATCGCGTCTCATCACGACAATTGCACTACCACTGATCGCCAATGGGTGGCCTTGATGCCGGAAGCGAACGTCCCAGCCGTGGAGGGGGTGATGTACGAAGCGCAATCTACCCTGACCACCGAGGGGCGGAGCGATCTGCTGCCGCTTGCCGTCGATTTGGACGGGACCCTGCTGGCGACGGATGTGCTGCATGAGGGCCTGGTCTGTGCGCTGCTGCGCCACCCGGCCACCCTTCCGCGCCTCCTCCCCGCGCTCGCCGAGGGACGTGCCGCGTTTAAGCGGCGGGTCACGGAAATCGTGCCGCCCCTGGCGGAGGCGCTGCCGCTGCGCCTGTCCTTCCTCGAATGGCTGCAGGGACAGCACGCCGCGGGCCGCAGCCTGCATCTGGTGACCGCTGCCGATCAGCGCGTCGCCGATGTAGTGGCGGCGCATCTCGGCATCTTCGATTCCGCGACCGGCAGTGACGGCCGCCGCAACCTCCGCAGCGGCGAGAAGGCGGCTTTCCTGCGCCGGCGCTTCCCCGATGGCTTCGCCTACGCGGGCGACAGCAGCGTGGATCTGGAGGTCTTCGCCGCGGCCCAGGCGGTGGTGCTGGTGAATGCGAGCCCGCGCGTCGCCACCGCCGTGTCGCGCCTCGGCAAGGAGGTGCTGGCCGAATTTCCCCGCCAGCGGCCGCGCCTGGCGGACTGGCTTGCCGCCCTGCGGATTCATCAGTGGTCGAAGAACCTGCTGCTCTTCGTGCCGCTGATCCTCGCGCACCGGCTGGATGATGCCGGGGCGATCCTGCGCTGCGTCGCCGGGCTGCTGGCCCTCGGCCTGACGGCCTCCGGGACCTATCTGCTGAACGATCTCGCGGATCTCACGGCGGACCGGATGCATGCCACCAAGCGGCGGCGTGCGCTCGCCGCCGGGCGGATCCCAGTCCTACTCGGCCTGGGCACGGCCGCCGGCCTGATCCTGGCGGGGCTGGCCGGGGCCGCGGCGCTCGGGCCGACGATCGCCGCGGGCATCGCCGCTTATGTCGCGATCTCCCTGGCCTATTCCAGCCGGCTGAAGGCCGTCCCGCTGCTCGACACGCTGGTGATCGCGGGGCTGTTCACGCTGCGTCTGGCGCTCGGCGTGGAGCTGGCGGAGGTGCCCTACTCGCCCTGGCTGATGTCCTTCGCCGGCTTCTTCTTCCTCTCCCTCGCGCTGAGCAAGCGCCATTGCGAGCTGATGGAGGCGCGCCATTCCGGCACCACGCTGGCGCGCCGCGGCTACCAGGTGGATGACTGGCCGCTGACGCTGGGCTTCGGCGCCGCCGCCGCGATGGCGTCGCTGCAGATCATGATCCTGTTCGTCGCGGACGAAGCCTGGCCGTCGCGCATGTACCACACGGCCGCCTGGCTCTACGTCACCCCTGCGGCACTCTCCGTATGGCTGGCGCGGATCTGGTTCCTCGCGCACCGGCGCCTGCTGCGCGACGACCCGGTGGTCTTCGCCCTGCGCGATCCCTGGAGCTGGGCCATCGGCGCGATCATCGCCGCGGCGATCCTGGCAGCGCTCTGAGACACTCCGTACCCGATGCAGGACATGGCGACCATCGAGCCCAAAAGCACCACCGCAAGCCGCGGCGGGGTAGGCTGGAAGCGGATCGAGCTCACCAGTTGGGGACGTACCTCCCGCACGCCCTGCCTCGCCGCGCGCCCGGAGCGGATGCGGGAGCTGCGGGCGGCGCTGGACGTGCCGGAGGGGCGCCGGCTGCTCGTCCATGGCGCCGGGCGCAGCTATGGCGATGTCTGCCTGAACGGCGGCGAGGCTGTCGTGCTGACCGGGCGCCTGGACCGCATCCTGGACTTCGATCCGGCGGCCGCGACCGTGACCGTCGAGCCGGGCGTCACCTTTGCCGACCTGCTCGACACCTTCCTGCCGCGCGGCTTGCTTCCGCCCGTCTCGCCCGGCACCGCCTTCGTCACCATGGGCGGCGCGGTCGCCAATGACGTGCATGGCAAGAACCAGCACCATCTCGGCTGCTTCGGCGACCATGTCCTCTGGCTCGACCTGCTGCTGCCCGACGGGGAAATGCGCCGCGTCTCGGAGGCGGAGGATCCGGACCTGTTCCGCGCCACCATCGGCGGCATCGGCCTGACCGGCATCATAACCGCCATCTGCCTGCGGCTGATGCCGGTGCCCTCCAATGCGCTGGTGGTGCGCCGCCGCCGCATGACTGATCTCGATGCCTTCCTGGCCGGCTTCGAGGAAGCGGCCGGGGCGAGCTGGTCGGTCGGCTGGATTGATGCCCTGGCGCAGGGTGCCGCGCTCGGCCGCGGCATCCTGGAGACGGCGGAGCCGAGCCCGCAAGGCATCGCCCCGCGCCCGGAGCGGGCGCGCCGCTTTCCCTTCGACGCGCCCGGCTGGATGCTCAACCGCGCCAGCGTGCGCGCCTTCAACGCCGCCTACTGGCGCCGCGTGCCGGCGGGTGGCGAGGAGCGCCTCCTGCCCTACCGTAAATTCCTTTATCCGCTCGATGCTATGCATGGCTGGAACCGGATGTATGGACGCGCCGGCTTCCGCCAATTCCAGTGCGTCGTACCGCAGGCGGGCGGGGCCGCCGCGCTGCGCCGGCTACTGGAGGCTGTCTCCGCCAGTGGCGACGCCTCCTTCCTGGCCGTGCTGAAATCCATGGGCCGGGCCGGGCGCGGCCTGCTCTCCTTCGCCATGCCCGGCTACACCCTGGCGCTGGACGTGCCGGCCCGGCCCGGCAGCGCGGCGCTGTTCGCAGCGCTGGAGCGCATCACGCTGGAGGCCGGCGGGCGCATCTACCTGGCCAAGGACAGCACGCTCTCCGCCGCCGGTTTCGCCGCGATGTATCCGGATGCCGGCCGGTTCCAGAAGATCCGCGCGCAGGTGGATCCGCAGCATCGCCTGTCCTCCGACATGTCACGCCGGCTGGGTCTCGGATGAGCGCTACCATGTCCCCGACCTGGCTCATGCTCGGCGCCTCTTCCTCCGTGGCGCGGGCCTTCGCGCGGGAGGCGGCGGCGCACGGCGCGGACCTGCTGCTGGCAGGCCGCGACATGGAGGACCTGGAACGCCAGGCCGCGGATCTTCGCATCCGCCATGGCGTGCAGGCGGTGCCGCTGCGCTTCGACGCGCGGGACTTCGCCGCACATGCCGCCTTCGTCCAGGACTGCGACGCCCGTGCCAAGGGCACGCTGAACGTCTTTCTCGCCTTCGGCACCATGCCGGCGCAGGCGGAGGCGGATCGCGACCCCGGCGTTGCCGCCGCGATGGTGGAGGCGAATTTCACCGGCGCCGCCTCCATTCTCGCTGCCCTCGCGCCGGTGCTGGAGGCGCGGCGTGGCGGCACGGTGGTCGCCCTCGGCTCCGTCGCCGGTGATCGCGGGCGGCCGCGCAACTACCTGTACGGCGCGACCAAGGCGGCGCTGCACACCTATCTGCAGGGCTATGCGGCGCGGCTCTCCCGCGCCGGCGTGCGGGTGCTGTGCCTGAAGGCCGGCGTCATGGACACGGCGATGACCTGGCCGCTTCCCCGCCTGCCCTTCATGGTCTCGCCGCAGGAATTCGCGGCCGCGGCCTGGCGGCTGGCGGAGCGGGGCTCCGGCAGCGCCTATCTGCCGCGCATCTGGTGGCCGGTGATGACGGTGATCCGCATGCTCCCGGCCCGGATCTTCAATCGCCTGGATCTCTGAGCGGACGATGTCCGTACAGCCCCACCTGCCGCAGGCTACCGGAGGATACCGATGAACTCCCTGTCCAGCTCTCGTGCCGAGCCGCTGGTCGAGAGCGCCGGCAGCGCGGCACGCCCGCTGCTGACCATCGCCGGCTGCATCCTGCTCGTCTCGCTGGCGCTGCTGCTCGGCATCCTGCTGCGCAATGATGGGCATTTCGCCTATACGCTCGACGCGCCCTACACCCAGATGGCGCTGGCGGAGCAGATCGCGCGCGGCACCTATGGGCTGAACCCCGGGGAGCCGGCCTCGCCCAGCTCCTCCATCCTCTATCCCTTCCTGCTCGCCCTGCTCTCCGGCCTGCCGCTCGACCAATTCGCGCCGCTGCTGGTCTGCCTGGCGGCGACGATCCTCGCGGCCTGGCTCCTCTACGCCGTCGCGCAGGAGGCGGGGGTGGAGGTGGAGCGCCTCACCACCGCCCAGCTTGCGGCCATCACGGTCACGCTGACGCTTGCCCTCAACCTGGCCGGCCTGGCCTTCGCCGGGCTGGAGCATTCGCTGCATGTCACGCTGACCATCGCCTCGCTGCTTGGCCTGCTGCGCTTCATCCGGCGGAAGGAGGCGGACTGGTGGTGGCTGGCGGCGATCACCCTGCTGCCGCTGCTGCGCTTCGAGGCCGCGGCGGCGCTGGTGGCGGACATGCTGGTGCTGCTGGCCTTCCGGAAGTGGCGCCATGCTCTGGGAGTCGGGCTGGTCGGCGCCGTCACGGTAGGGGCCTTCTGCCTCTACCTGCACTCCCTCGGCCTGCCCTGGCTGCCGAGCTCGGTGCTGTCACGCTCGGACGTCGCCAGCGCGGGCATCGGCATGGGCGGCGGGATCCTCGGCCTGCCGCGCGCCATCTATGCTGCCTACCGGACCAACCTGATGGCCTTCGGCGGCACGCATATCGCGGTGATGATCGTGGTTCTGCTCTGGTCGCTCGCCAGGAGCAGGCCGCCCGCGATGCGCGTGGGCGCGGTCGACTGGGCCAGGCCGGTGGCAGTGGGGTTCTTCGTGCTCGTCGCCCTGGCGCAGCTCACCGCCGGCAGTCTCAGCTCCTTCTCCCGCTACGAGATCTATGTGCTGGCGCTCGGCATCGCCGTCTTCCTGGTGGCCTATGCGCCGGAGGCGAACGGCTTCCTGCGCCGCATCACCACCTTCCGCTGCGCGGCGCTCTGCCTGTCGCTGCTCTTCGTCTTCGCCGGCTATGTGTTCCGGACCGTCGATGCGGTTTCCGCCGCCGGCAACATCCATGACCAGCAGTACCAGCTCCACCGCTTCGTCGTGGAGCACTGGCGGCGGCCCTTCGCCGCCGACCATCCGGGCTGGGTGAATTTCCGCACCCCATACTACATGCTCGAGCTCTCCGGCCTGGGATCGGAGGAGGCGCGGCGCGCCAAGGCGAATGCGGCCGGCCCGGATTGGATGGACGATCTAGCCCGCCGCCACGATGTCGGCCTTGCCATGCTCTATGACAGTCTCAGTCCGAAGGTGCCGGGCACCTGGCAGCCGGTGGCGCGGCTGCGCCTGAAGCAGCGCGTGGTTTCGGCCCCTGGCTCGACGATCACCTTCTACGCGACCCGGCCGGGAGAGGCGGAAACCATCCTGGCGGGCCTCAAGCAGATGGCACCGAGCCTGCCCCGCGGCGCCGTCCTGGATTTCGTCACGCCGGCCCGATGAGCGGCAACGGAACCTGATGCGCCGCCTCCTCCCCGGTCCCAGTTCGCCGGCCTGGGTGGCGGCCGAGACGCTCGGCGCGGCCGTCACCTCCCTGTTCGGCCTGCTGTTCATCGCCCGCCTGATCGGCCCGCACAGCGCAGGCACCGGCGCGATCGCCGCCAGCGCCTTCCTGACGGTGGACTTTCCCATCGCCGCGCTGTTCGGCGATGCCCTATTGCAGCGCCGCGACCTGGAGGAAGCGCATCGTTCCAGCGCCTTCTGGGCGACGGCTGCCGTGGCACTCCTGGCCGCGGCGGCGCTGGCCCTTCTCGCCCCCCGGATCGCTGCTGCAAGTGGCGCCGCCGAGTTGACGCTGATGATCCGCAGCCTGGCCTGCCTGCTGCCCTTCTCCGCCGCGGCCGGGCTGCTCGCCAGCCTGGCGCTGCGAGGGCGGCGCTACGGGCTGCTGGCGGCGCGGGTTCTGCTGTGCCAGCCCTTTGCCATCGGCACGGGGATCGGCGTGGCGCTGGCCGGCGGCGGCGCCTGGGCCATGGTGGCGCAGCAGGCGGCCGCCACGCTGTCCGTCTTCCTGCTATTGGCGGTGCTGGCCGGCTGGCACCCGCGGCCACTGTTCCGGCGCCGTGCCCTGGCGGAATTGTGGCCGGTGGCCGGACCGCAGGTGCTGGCGCTGCTGGTGATGAATGGCCGCTACCGGGTTTTCGTCCTCGGACTCGGCATGGTGGTGGCCGAGGCGGTGGTGGCGGTGACGCATATCGCCTTCCGGCTGCTCGATGTCGCGCTTGCGGTCGTCACCGGGGCGACGGCGCGGCTGGCCATGCCGCGCCTCGCCGCCCTGCAGCATGACCGAGCGGCGCTGGCGCGGGCCTATGGCGAGCTGACGCAATTGCAGGCGCTGATCGGCCTGCCGGTGACGGTGGGCATGGCCATCGCGGCGCCGCGCCTGATCGAATTGCTGCTGGGCGGGCCGTGGCTCGCGGCGGCGGGGCCGGCGCGCTTGGTCGCCCTCGCCGCCGTCCCACTTCTGCTCGTCGGGCCGGCCTCGGCGCTGTGGCTGGCGGTCGGGCGGACGCGGATGAACCTTCTCATGCACGCGATCGCCTTCGCAGTGCCCTTGCTGCTGCTGGCGCTGCTGCGCCCGGCGGGACCGGAAGGCGCCGCGCTGTGCTGGATCGGCGGCAGCCTGGCCGTGCCGCCGATGCAGCTTTGGCTGATCTTGCGCGAACTCGGCCGTCCGCTCTCCTGGCTGCTGGGGCAGCTTCTGGTGCCGGTCGCCGCTACCCTCGCCATGGCTGGCGCCGCAGGCTGGGTGGCGCTGCGCATGGCGGGCGAGCCCGCCATCACCGCCTTGCCGGTCACCGCCCTGGCCGGGGCCGCTGTCTATCTGCTCGCCGTGCTGCTTGCCCTGCGCGGCCGCTGGCCGCGGGCGCTGCTGGAAGCGTGATCACCGGCGCCCTGTGCTTCGGTTGATCGTGATGTCAGGCCATAACAACTACGGTGCCGTACCAAGTATTCTCGGCGTGAACATCCGCAACAGCAGGTCGCATGAGCAGGACAGTCCCGGCACAATCCGCAACGGCGTGGCCCCGCCCCGGTGATGCGCGCGCCATTGGCGCGACGCCTGCCTTACCACTTGCCCTCATCGTCCTGCTCGGCCTCGGGCTGCGCCTGTACCGCCTGGACGCCGTCTCCTTCTGGAGCGACGAGGCCTTCACCACCCACTGGATCCACAAGGACCTGGTCTTTCTCTGGACCCGGGGGCTGGAGCTCGAGACGACGCCGCCCCTCTACTACACGCTGCTGAAATTCTGGGCTTGGCTGGCGGGTTCGAGCGACTTCGCCATACGGCTTTTCTCCGCTCTCGCCTCGACCGCGACCATTCCGCTGGTCTTCCTGCTGGGCCGGGCCTTCGGGCGGCCAGCGACGGGGCTTGCGGCGGCACTGCTCTTCGCACTCATGCCCATGCAGGTCTTCTATGCGCAGGAAGCGCGCGCCTATGCGCTGGTGCCGCTGTTCCTCGCCACCGCGCTGCTCGGCCTGCTGCGCTTCACTCGGGCCGCCATGGCGGCGGAGTGGGTGGAAGGCTGGCAGGGCCTGCCCCTCTTCACTGGCAGCGCGGTGCTGCTGATCTACAGCCATGCCACCTCGGTCTTCACCGTCGCGGCGCTGGATGTCTGCTGCGCCGGGCTGCTGCTGGCCTCTGCGCCGGGCCGGAGGGCGCTGCCGCGCCTGATCCTGGCGAATCTGGGCGTGGCGGTGCTGTCGCTGCCGCAGCTCTGGGCCATCCTGGTTCAGACCGGCCGCCACGATCTGGACTGGATCCAGCCGCCGGACCTGGTCTCCATCCTCAATCTGGCCAATTCGCTGCTGGTGGATCCCGTCACGCCGCAGACCGCCTTCCGCCTCTCCTGCATCCTCTCGGCTCTGGTGCTGGCGCTGCTGCTGGCCTCGCTCGCCTTCCTGCGCCCGAACCGGCTGGCGGTCGCCTATCTGCTGGGCGTCCCTGCGCTCTTCCTCGTGGCGGTGATCGGCCTGAGCTTCAAATCCCCCTTCGTTATCCCGCGCATTCTCATCTGGATCGCGGTGCCGGTCTGCGTGCTGGCGGGGATGGCGCTGCAGCCGCCGGTGCCGCGCGCGCTGCGTGCCGCGCTCGCCCTGGCCTTCGTGGCTTGCATCGGCGTCGGGCTCTACGGCGTCTATGTCCGCACGCCGGCGGACAAGGAGGACTGGCGCGGGCTGATGGCGGAGCTGATGCCGCAGCTTGGGCCGCAGGACATCGTCGCGATCGGGCCCGGCACGACCATCCTGCCCATCTTGCACTATTCCGGCGGCGCCTTCGAGGGAACGGGACGGCAGCTCTGGCGCTGGGAGCCGGCGCCGCGCAATCCCGACATCTACCTGCCCGACACCATCCTGCCGCCCCTGCCGGTCTCGACCGAGGCGCTGGCGGCGGCGGCGCGCGAGGGCCGCCACGTCCGGCTGCTGCTGCGCGAGGTGGACTGGCTGCGCAACGCCCCGGCGGCACTTTCGGCGGTACCGCCGCCGAGCTTGGTGAATCGCGATCATTCCCGGGTCGTGCTGGTCACTTGGTAGGTAGGGCGCCCGCCGCCCCAAAGGACGCGCCCCAGGTGCCCGCTGAAGCCATGGGCCGCTTCATCCTGACCCAGATGGCGGCCGTGGCGGAACTTGAGGCGGGCCTCATCAGTGAGCGAACCAAAGCGGCCTTAAGTCAGGCCAAGGCCCGTAGCGTGATGCTTGGAGGTGACCGGGGATACCGGCCCGATGCGCCACCGGACCCGAAGAAGGCAGCGGCAGCATCAGCCGGGGTTCGGCAAGCCCAAGCAGCCCGGTTCAGGTTCAAAGTGCTGCCGATGGTGCAGGAGATGCGGGACCAGGGGCGTCGCTGCGAGCCATTGCGGCCGCGTTGCAAGCAAAAAGTATAGCCACACCACGCGAGGGAATGTGGACGGCCATGGCGGTTCGGCGGGTGCTAAGCGAGTTAGCACCCAGCCAATGCAGGCTAACGTTCTAAGATAAGATTGGATCAGTATGGCGCAGGAAAGAAAGCTGCCATGGCAGCAAGCAATCCCGATCATTTCCCCTTCATCAACTCCGCTACTTGCTCCGGATCCTTCCTGGGCGGTGGTGCTCCGGTAGCAAGACGATTTATGTGGAGGGTCAGGTGGCGGGCAAACCGCTCGCGAAAATCGGCGGTAGACGTATAGCCTTCGACGAGGCCAAGGTTGCGCATTCTTTCTTGAAAGGACCGGAGATTTTGGAACTGCTCAATGTCAATCTTCGTGGGATCTATCTGCGCAGATGAGAAATATAGCATCACCGGTTTCTTCTGGCTTATAAAATATTCTACTTCTTCTACGGTGCCACCTTCGGCGACGCCAGTATGGGTGCCGACCCTTGTCCAGAAAAGGCCAACAAGTAGATCGCAGCTTTTTACAAGCTGGTCCATGAGGATGCCCTGCGGGCGATCACCGATGAGAGGGGCCGAGTGGGTCTCCCATTTAGAGCCCGTCCACGAACATTCTTCGTATTTTAAGTAGCTTGCGGCATGATGCTCGCTGGCGTTGTTAGGGGCCTGCGATGTGGACTGCGGCTGACCGGGAGCGGTACGGGCGTAACGGGCTGCGCTACCCGAGCGATCTGACGGACGCCGAGTCGGCGCTGATCGCGCCGTTGATCCGGCCAGCCAAGCGCGGCGGGCGCCGTCGGTCAGTGGACGTGCGCGCGGTGATGAACGGTCTGCCGTACGTGCTGGAGACGGGCTGCCAGTGGCGGCACCTGCCGGGTGACCTGCCGCCGCGGAGCACGGTGCACAGCTATCTGCAGCGCTGGGACTGGGACGGCACGCTGGAAGCGGTGCACTATCAGCTCTACGTCGCCTGCCGCGAGCAAGCCGGCAAAGAGGCAAGCCCCACGGCCGCCATCTTGGACAGCAAGTCGGTCAAGGCGGCGGAAAAAGGGGCGCACAGATTGACCCGGTCGGCTTCGATGCGGGCAAGAAGGTCAAGGGGGTCAAGTACCACGTCCTCGTCGACACGCTCGGACTGCTGCTGACCACCGTCGTGCATGCGGCCAACATCCAGGACCGCGACGGTGCGGCACTGGTGCTGGATCACCGCACCCGAGCGCTGTTCCCCTTCGTCCTCGCCATCTTCGCTGATGCTGGATACCAGGGGCCACGTGCTGCCAGTGCGGCCTGACGCAGCGGCCGATGGCGGCTGCGCATCGTCAAACGTGCCGAGGCTGCCCGTGGCTTCCGCGTCATGCGCATCGGTCTTGTTACGCTGCAGGGCTGTGGCGGTCCGGGCACGCCGTGCATCCAGGCAGACCACCGGCAGCCCGAGTTCCTTCAGCGAGTGGTACAGCCAGGGTGCGAGTTGTCCGGTCTCCAACCCCACGCGCTCGAGCTCCAGGGCATGCCGCCGCAACGCCGACGCCAGCCCGACGCCGAGCGTGCGTGAGCGCGTCATCCGCGCCGGCCGGTGCGCCTTGTCAGCGCTCAGTGCGCACACTCGAATGGTCATGGCCACATTTCCGTGGAGAGCGAATGCCGGCCTCAGCGCCCCAGGCGCCCAAAAGCATCAATCAAATTGGCGGATGCGCCACTTCAGGGGCAGGCTCAGGCTGTAGTCGCCTTCAGGCCGACGACGCCGGTGACGATTAGGGCGGCGAAGCTGAGGCGAGCGGCCGTAACCGGTTCTCCAAAGAACATTGCTCCTGCTACCAGCGATCCGAGAGCACCGATCCCGACCCAGACGGCATAAGCCACGCCGAGCGGCAACACGGCGAGAGCGCGGGTCAGCAGGATTACGAAAATCGCGAGCAGCACGAGCGAGATGCCGGCCCAGAGCGGATTGCGGAAGCCATCAGCGTTCTTGGTGGCGATCGCCCAGGCGACGTCGACGAGACCGGACAGCACCAGCAGAAACCAGGCCCAAGAGATCGACATGGGTCAGGCCTCCTGAAGAGCGAGATCGAGCGCAGCCACCGCGCGCGCGACGGCGGCGGAGACATCGGCTTCCTCGCCCACTGTGGGACCAACAGGGATGACGCGGACATCTCGCAGGCCGATGAAGGCCAGGGCCTCGCGAAGGTAGGGAGTTGCAAGGTCCGGTCGTCCCCAACTTGGGCCGAACCGGTAGTCCCCAGCGCTCGCCAGGATAATGTCGACCGGTCGGGTCCTCAGCAGCGGCCGATACCCCGTCTTCGGATCGAAGCTGAACGTCAGCCCCGGTTGAGTCACGAGATCGATATAGTGCTTCAGCCGATAGGGGATCGAGAAATTCCACAGCGGGCTGCTGATAACGATGCGGTCGGCTGCGTCGAGCCGCCGGACCATAGCTTCGACGCTCGCCCAGGCCTGCGCCTCGCGAGGCGCCAGGGCAGTGCCCGCCAGTCGGGCGTATTTTGCTGCGATGAGATCGCCATCGAGTGGAGGAAGCTCCTCGCGCCAGACATTCACAAGGTCGAGTTCAAGACCAGGTAGCCGGGATTTCAGGCCGGCCGTCAGCCGTGTCGCGAGCTGGCTGGAGCGGGATCGGGCGCCGCGGGGAGACGCTTCGATATGTAACAGTCGGGACATCGGGATGCTCCTTTCGGAGGGTCCATATGGCTGTCGCGCCGGCGCTATGGTATGCTGTTGAATGCAACTCCAATTCGCATAGATGCGACATGCTAGACCTTGCAGATCTGGAGCTTGTCGCAGCAGTGGCGCGTTCCGGTAGTGTACGCTCCGCTGCCGCTGAGCTGCGGGCCCACCCGGCGACGGTCTACCGCCGGCTTGCCGCCGTTGAGCGGCGTGTGACAGCGCCCCTTTTCTATCGCGCAGAAGGGCGATTGAAGCCGACCGAACAAGGAGCGCTGGTTGTTCAGGTGGCACAGGAAGGCCAGGCCAGGCTCGCCGAGCTTAATCGCAAATTGTCTGGCGCGGCCGCAGTGCTTGCGGGGACCATTACGACGACCACCACCGACTCACTGGCGCCCATCGTCTTTCCCGCCGTTTCCCGATTTTGCGCGGCGAACCCGCTCGTTCGGGTCCATGTCGTTCTCTCGAACCGCGACGTTGATCTCGCGCAGCATGAGGCAGAGGTGGCGATCCGCCCCACACGTACGCCGCCGGAATCGCTGATCGGGCGGCGCGCCGCGACTTTCGCTTATGGTGTCTATACGAGCGAAGCCGATCCTCCCGGCTGGATTGCGCTCGACGGCTCACTCGGTGCGATTCCTTCCTCCCGTTGGCTAAGGGATCGCCTGGGGGGCGAAGCGCCGGTGATAACGGTCAACAGCATGTGGGCGGCCGGGCAGGCCTGTGCCGCAGGCGGAGGAAAGGCCGTGCTGCCGGACTATGTGGCAAGGCCGCTGCGCTTACGCCGGCTCGAAGGTCCCATAGAAGAGCTTCGATCGGAAGTCTGGCTGCTCGCCCATGAGGACTTGTCCCGAACGCCACGCATCCGCGCATTCATGGCGAGCGTTGCCGGCGACATTCGAAATGCCATCGAAGGCGATGGTACCACCTGAATTCTCCAGAACCGCGCCCCCACGGCCAGGATGCATTATGAACTGCCCTGGGCTTGCTAGAGGCTGGTTTGCTTGGGTCACGCCGTCATGGCGGTGCCTCAAGCTGGGCATAGTAGCGCGCCTTGGCCTCAGCGAGCGGCATGTTGCCGATAGGCTCGAAGAGATGGCGATTGTTGTACCAGCGGAACCGAATCGCCTCGATTTTGAACAGCCCGTTGATGGTCTCGGCGAGCGCGTTGTCGTAGGAATCACCGACGCTGCCGACCGAGGGCTCGATACCGGCCTCGAGCAGGCGCTCTGTGTACCGAATCGCGACGTATTGGCTGCCCGGTCGTTGTCGGGCCGCGCACATCTTGGGCAACGAGACCGGCGAGGCCGCCACGACGACCCAATGCCGGTTCGACGGCCTGCTCGGGACCATGAGGCGACACCGCGCCAGCGCACGGCCGCTGCTGGTGGTGGTGGACCACTTCAGCAAGATTGCCCGGAGCCACCTGCCCGGGCTGTTCCATTGTCATACCATTCCTGATCCGCCCCGCACCAACATCGGGCTTGAGCAGTTGTTTGGTTCGCAGCGCTATCACGAACGCCGGGCTAGCGGGCGGCGGGCAGGGAGCAGCCCCGCCCCCAGGATCGCGCGTGCGGTGTCGCACTCGGTCTAGTTGTACGGTCCCGGGATGAGGTGGTGCGGGTTGCTACGAAAGGTGGTGGGGTCCTTGGTCCAGGCCTCGCAGATTGCCTGGAAGGGGGTTCGCCATCGTTGAGCCTTGAGGTGCCTGGCGAAGTTGCAGGCTCTGACAAAGGCAAGGCTATGAGCCTTCAGCGCCTCGAGGTCGGGGTAGTGGAAGGACTTGGTGGTGGCATCCTTGATGGTGCGGTTCATCCTCGCTGCCTGACCGTTGGTCCAGGGGTGGTATGGCTTGGTGAGGCGGTGCTCGATGCCATGCTGGTCGCAGACGCGGTCGAAGATGTGCCCCCGAAGATGGCCACGATCTCCGGGTAGCGGCCGCGGTTCCTGGGCAGGTCGGCAAAGGCCGTGCCGCTGTCGGTGAGCACCGTGTGGATCTGATAAGGGAAGGCCTCGACCACCTGACGTAGAGTTCGAGGCACTGCCTCGGACGCCGAAGGCCGGCGGCACCGTTGGCCTTGGTATCGGCGTCGAAGAAGGCGAGGTGGACGAACTTCGAGACCCGGTCGATGGCCAGGAACAGAACGAGCTTGCCCTCAGTCAGGCGCAGTTCACAGACGTCGATGTGTATCCATCCGGCGAGGGCCGCGGGTGCTGAGGGGCGTTGACGGGCGAGCCTTCACCGCTTCTGGTCGGCGATCAGTTCCTTGAGGCTCTCGATGCCCCGCAGGGTGAAGCCGAGCGTGGTGCGGTG